>Ga0308165_1002940_pt1 | contig 19237 bp, 15 predicted proteins | sample PhyWR2_FD_201032 | JGI IMG/M metagenome (GOLD analysis project Ga0308165, IMG submission 201032) | Phyllosphere microbial communities from UC Gill Tract Community Farm, Albany, California, United States - DLSLW.R2 | ecosystem: Host-associated > Plants > Phyllosphere > Unclassified | place: USA...
TGATCAGTCATCTCCCCATCTACCAACCGCCGAATGCCCAGCGGATTCGCGTCCTGCAACGCCTCGGGCAACATCGCATCCGAGTAATTCTGGAAGCACACCGGGCGCAGGAAACGATCGATTGCCAGTGTCCCCACCGATGTCCCTCGGGCATCGGAGGTCGCGGGATACGGGCCGCCATGCACCATCGCATCACAGACTTCGACCCCGGTCGGATACCCATTGAACAGGATCCGCCCGACCTTTTCCTGCAACACTTCGGCCAGCCAGCGGTGCTCCAGCAACTCATCGGCCTCGCCAATCAGCGTCGCCGTCAGTTGCCCGCGCAAGCCATGCAATGCCGCCGCGAGCTGTGCCTGATCCTCGACTTCGATGACGATGGTGGTCGGCCCGAACACTTCTTCCTGAAGCAGCTCGTCGCCCTTGAGCAACAGGCTGACATCGGCCTTGAACACCTGTGGATGCGCCTGATTGCCCTGCTGCGGTTGGCCTGCCAGGTGTGTCAGCCCCGGATGTTCGTGCAGTTCGCCCACACCACGGTTGTAGCTGACCAGCGCGCCGGCATTGAGCATGGTCTGCGCCGGTTGCTCATTCATCTGCGCGCAAAACGCTGCGAGGAAATCGCTGAACTGCGGCGAGCGCAGGCCAATGACCAACCCCGGATTGGTACAGAATTGACCGCAGCCCAACGTCACCGAACCTGCCAGTTGTGCGGCGATCTGTTCGCCGCGCACCTTCAGCGCCTCGGGCAACAGGAACACCGGGTTGATACTCGACATCTCGGCGAACACCGGGATCGGCTGCGGCCGAGTCGCGGCCATGTGGCTCAGCGCATTGCCGCCCTTGAGCGACCCGGTAAAACCCACAGCCTGGATAGACGGGTGTTTGACCAGCCACTCACCGACCCCCGCGCCGAAGATCATGTTGAACACACCGGCGGGCATACGGGTGCGTTCGGCGGCGCGGGTGATCGCGTCGGCGACCCACTCTGCGGTCGCCATATGCCCGCTGTGCGCCTTGAACACCACCGGGCAACCGGCGGCCAAGGCTGAAGCGGTGTCACCCCCAGCCGTGGAAAAGGCCAGCGGAAAGTTGCTCGCGCCAAACACCGCCACTGGCCCCAGGGCGATGCGGTACTGACGCAGGTCCGGGCGCGGTAATGGTTGGCGATCCGGCAAGGCACGGTCGATCCGCGCCCCATAAAAATCACCGCGACGCAGCACCTTGGCGAACAGGCGCAACTGACCGCTGGTACGGCCACGCTCGCCCTGGATGCGCCCAGCGGGCAGCGCGGTTTCGCGGCACACGGTGGCGACGAACTCATCACCCAGCGCATCGATTTCATCGGCGATAGCGTCGAGGAACGTCGCGCGCTTTTGCGCACTCAGGTTGCGATAGGTCGGATAGGCCGCCGCAGCCGCTTTGGCGGCAGCATCCACCTCCGCCTCGCTGGCCTGGAAGAATCGGGCGGGCAGCGGCTCACCGGTGGTGGCGTCGAGGCTTTGCAACTGCACGTTGCCGTTGGCGCTGCGACGCCCGCCGATGTAGTTGTGTCCGAGTATTGAGGTCATGAAGATTTCCTTGGGCAGCCGACTTAAAGCGTGCGCACCTGCCCGATCGGCAGAGGCTGGGCAGATTCACCGATACCGTTGACCAGTGGCGCGCCAAACTCGTCGAGGCTGATCTGGAAATAGTCACCCGGCTGGGTTTTGACCCCGTCGGCAAACGACAGCGTGGCGGTGCCGAAATAGTGCACGTGAACATCGCCGGGACGCAGGAACTGCGCGTACTTGAAGTGATGGAATTCGAGGTTGGCGAGGCTGTGGCACATGTTGTCTTCACCACTGAGAAACTCCTTTTCCCACAGGGTTTCGCCATTGCGCACAATGCGGCTGGTGCCGGCCAGATGCCGAGGCAATTCGCCGACGCGCAACTCGGGACCGTAGGAGCAACTGCGCAGTTTCGAATGTGCGAGATACAGGTAGTTGCGGCGCTCCATGACGTGATCGGAGAACTCGTTGCCCAGCGCGAAACCGACGCGGTATGGCAGGCCGTCATCGCCAATCACATAGAGACCCGTCAGCTCGGGCTCTTCACCGGCGTCCTCGGCAAACGGCGGCACCGGAAAGTCCGCGCCGGGGCGCACGACGATGCTGCCGTCACCCTTGTAGAACCATTCGGGTTGCGCACCGATCTGCCCGTCTGCCGGCTTGCCACCCTCCAGGCCCCATTTGAAGATGCGCATCGTGTCGGTCATACCCGCTTCCACCGCGCCGTCATGCTGGTGCATCTTGTCCCGCGCTGAAGCGCTGCCCAGGTGGGTCAGGCCGGTGCCACTGATCAGGCAGTGGGCCGGGTCTTCGTGGTCCAGCGGCGGCAGGACCTTGCCCTGCTGCAACAACTGGGCGTAGTCGGGGCCCGGTTGGGTACCACGTTGGGCCACTTCCTCCTGCAGGCTGCGTTGGCCGCGGATGGCCGCGAGTGCCAGTTCACGGGTGCTGCGGGTGTCGTTCAACACCAGCACCCGGGAACCTTCGACCACGCCGACCTGGCGCGCTCCCTGGGTGTTTTCGAATTGAATCAGGCGCATGTCTTTCTCCTCTGGGTCAGGGACGGCGCCGCCCGTGAGCGACGCCTGAAGGTCACTCGATGATGTTGAAGTCGCTCAGGTACTCATCGGAGATTTCCAGGCCCAGGCCCGGTTTGTTGTCGTCGAGCTGGATGTAGCCGTTGACCGGCTGCGGCTCGCCCTTGAACACGTAGTAGAAGAGTTCGTTGCCAACCTCGACGTCGAACACCGGGAAGAACTCGGCCATCGGCGAGGCGGTGGTGGACATGGTCAGGTGGTAGTTGTGCATCTGCCCGGCGTGCGGGATCACCGGCACGGACCATGCTTCGGCCATGGCGTTGATCTTGCGCGCGGCGGTAATGCCACCGACGCGGTTGGTGTCGTACTGGATCACGTCGACGGCGCGACGTTCCAGCAGGTCCTTGAAGCCATAGGAGGTGAACTCGTGCTCGCCGCCGGAGATCGGCATGATGCCCATCTTCTTCAGCTCGATATAACCTTCGATGTCATCGGCGATCACCGGTTCTTCCAACCAGCGCGGTTCGAATTCGGCGAGTTTGGGCAGCATGCGGCGGGCGTATTCCAGGGTCCAGCCCATGTAGCACTCAAGCATGATGTCCACATCGGGACCTGCCAGTTCACGCAGGGCGCGCACTTGTTCAATGTTCTTGCGCATGCCCGCCGGACCGTCTTTCGGGCCATAGCCGAAGCGCATTTTCAACGCGGTGAAACCCTGGTTCAGATAGCCCTGGGCCTCTTCGAGGAACAGGTCGAGGTTGTCGTTGGCGTAGAGTTTGGAGGCGTAAGTCCAGATCTTTTCCTTGGTACGTCCGCCCAGCAGCTTGAATACCGGCTTGTTGACGGCCTTGCCCATGATGTCCCAGATCGCGATGTCGATCGCCGAGATCGCCGCCATTCCGATACCCTTGCGCCCCCAGGCGTGGCTCTGGCGGTACATTTTCTGCCAGATGTACTCATTGTCGAAGGGGTCTTCGCCGATAGCGATGGGAGCCAGATAGGTGTCGATGATTTCCTTGGCCACACGCGGCGCCAGGGCGCAGTTGCCGATCCCGACGAGACCGGTGTCAGTCTCGACTTCCACCACCAGCCAACCGTGGAACCGGAACGAGCCCATGGCGTCGCCACGCTCGAACAGGATGTCGCTGGCATTGGTGCAGAAGTGCGCCTGAGGAGGCACGACTTTGCCTTTCCACTCGAATACGCGGGTACGGATCGCTTTGATTTTCATGAATTCAGTTCCTTGCTGGCGCTTCTTGTAATTGTTGAGTCGCGTGCACGAAACCGCTCGTGTGGCGGCTTCCAGGCATTCGATGGAGCGACTTTAGCCAGCCGCCGGGGAGCGCGGATAATCACTTATGCGCATCCATCGATAACCTGGGGAAATAGGTACCAGCGGTTATTGCGTGGATCGGGTTATCAGGTGCCAGGATAAAAAACTATGGGAGCGAGCCTGCTCGCGATAGCGGACTGCCAGCCACCATAAAGGTGCCTGTACAGCCATCATCGCGAGCAGGCTCGCTCCCACAGGAATTTAACTTGAGATGAAAACCGTCATCAGTGGCGGTTACTGCCCATCCGGCAGGCGATCTGGAAGGCCTGCCGAATGGCGCCGGGGTTGGCCTTGCCCTGGCCTGCGATATCGAAGGCGGTGCCGTGGGCCGGGGTGGTGATCGGGATCGGCAAGCCGCCCTGCACGGTCACGCCACGGGAGAAGCCCATCAGCTTGATCGCGATCTGGCCCTGGTCGTGATACATGGTCACCACGGCATCGAAGGCACTGGCATCGCCCTGGACCTTGAGAAAAATCGTGTCGCCCGGGTACGGTCCTTCGGCGGCAATACCCGAGGCCTGTGCGGTGCGAACGGCCGGGCCGATGATGTCCAGTTCTTCACGGCCGAACGAGCCGTTGTCACCATTGTGCGGGTTCAGTCCACAGACGCCGATACGCGGTTTTTCCAGGCCACTGCGCTTGAGCGCGGTGTCAATCAACTGGATCGCCTCCACCACTCGCTGCTGCGTGAGCATCCCCGGCACTTCGGCCAACGCCACGTGCGACGTCACCCGTGAGGTCCAGAGATTGTCGAGCACATTGAACTCACAGAATGGCCCGTGGAAATCCAGCAGCTCGGCGAACCAGTGCAGTTCGTCATTGTGCGCCATCCCGGCCATGTGCAATGACGTCTTGTTCAGCGGCCCGAACAAGACCGCGTCGGTGGTGCCGGCTTCGGTCAGGCGCAGGGCCTTTTCCAGGGTATCGAGGCTGTAGCGACCGCCGATGACACTGGCTTCGCTGCGCGGGAATTCGCCGAGGGTGTCACCACGAAAATCATAAAACAGCGGCGTGTCGTCGGTGAACGCCAGTTGCTCCAGCGACTCCACGCGACGGTAGGGAAATTCCTGGCCGGCGAGGCGCATGCCACGACGCATTTCCGCTTCGTCGGCAATCAGGATCACATTGGCCTGGCTGCGCACCTGGGGTTCTGCGAGCAGGCGTGCGATCAGCTCCGGGCCGATGCCGGCAGGATCACCCAGGACCATGGCGATGGTTGTCTTTCTCATGCTTCACTCCTCAAGGATTCAGGACGCGTGCGGTCGATGGCGCACGGCTCGCAGCGATACACCCGCTGCGCGTTGCTGTAGAACAGTCGCTCCTGATCGGCCCAAAGCAGGTCAGCAACGATGGATTTGAAACCGCTGTAAATGTCATCGAACGAGCCACACAGGCTGTCCACCGGGAAGTTGCTGGCGAACATCACGCGACCAGTGCCAAACATGGCGATCACTTCGCGCACGATCCACGCGTTGTCCTTCGCCCGCCACGCCTGGCCCTTGAGGCCGAGGCCAGAGACCTTCACCTGCACGTTCGACCACTCGGCCAGCCGCGCCATCGCCCGACGCCAGCCGGCCAGGCCTTCAGCGCTGCGGTCGCTGGGCAAACCGGCGTGATTGAGGATCAGCGTAGTGCCGGGAAAGTCCCGGGCCAGGCGCTCGGCTTCGTGCAGGTTCCACCAGGGCGTCTGCAAATCGAAGTGCAGCCCCAGGCCTTGCAAGGCGGCGTAGCTGCGGCGCCAATGTTCATCACTCATCAGGCTGCGCACATGGCCGACCTGCGCGGGGGATGTCGGCCCACCGGGCTTGTGGCGCACGCTGCGCACACACTTGAACGACGCTTGCTCGGCGAGCACGGCCAGGGCATCCGGGTGATCGAGCCAGGCTTGCGCCACCACCGCATTCGGCACGCCGTAACGGGCCGCCAATTGCTCGATGAAACGGGTCTCGCCAATCGGGTCCTGCGGGTCCCACTCGGTTTCGATGTACACCGTTTGCACGACCTTGTGTGCACCGGCATCGGCGAAGTAATCGTCGGGAAAATAGCGCCGCTTGATCGCGCTGTAGTCCCCGTAGCGAAACGCAATGTTGGCCTCGGGGGCGAGCCACGGATGCGGGTTGATCGTCGGGTCCCAGAAATGATGATGGGCATCGATGATCAGGCCGTCGTACATCTTAACCATGGCGCACCTCGTCGAGACTGATGAACAGCGTTGCCAGTACAAACACCGCCGAACATACCGCGAAGAAAGCCAGCACCGGCGCGAAACCGCCGGCCATTTGCAGAATCACACCCACCAGGATCGGCACCGCGATACCACCAACGCTGCCGGCCATGTTCATTACGCCGCCAATCAGGCCGACACGCGCTGGCGCTGCCAGCAACGCCGGGAAACTCCAGTAGAGGCTGCCCCACATCAGGAAAAATGCGGTCATGGCCAACAGCGCCACCGCCGCAAAAGGATCGCTCAAGGTCGGCAGCAACAGGAACGCGCCGAGCGCGATCAAACCGGAAAATGCCAGCAGCCCCTTGACCGCCACGCCTCGACGAACGCCCTTGCGGATGAGCGCGTCGCAGAGAAAACCACCCGTCAAAGAGCCCAACGCACCGCAGATGAAAATGACGAACGTCGCCGCGCCAATACCCTTGATATCAAAACCACGGGCCTGAGCCAGGTAGCTCGGCCCCCAGGTCAGCAAACCGAAATACACCATCGCCCAACTGGCGCGACCGACCAGCAGACCACTGAGGGAACGTGCAGCGATCCCAAGACCCTTGACCGACATCTGCGCAGCTTCGGCGGCCGGTGTCGCGCGCCCTGCATTGATCTTCTCCAGCTCCTGCGCATTCACCTGCGGGTGAGTGGCCGGGTTGTCGCGTAAATAGCGCCACGCCACCCAGCCCAGCACCAGCGTGGCGATACCGGCGATCAGGAAGGCCAGGCGCCAGGAGTCCAGAGTGGCAATCAGGTAGGCAATGATCAGCCCGCCAAGCGCAACACCCAACGGACTGCCGCTGTCCATCAGCACCGCACCGCGACTGCGCTCACTCGGTGCCAGCCACAGCGAAATCAGCTTGCCGCCCGACGGGAACAACGGCGCCTCGGCGGCACCCAGTGCAACCCTGGCGAACAGCAAGGACAATCCGCCGGTGGCAAACGCCGCGAGCACCTGGAAGGTCCCCCACAGGCCCGTAGACCAACTGATCACCCGGTGCGGCCCGAAACGATCGATCATCCAGCCGCCGGGAATCTGCAACAGCGCGTAGGCCCAGAAGAAGCTGCTGAGAATCAGCCCTTGTGTGCTCGGTGACAGTGAAAACTCGGCGGCGATGGTCGGCATCGCAATCGACAGCGAAACCCGGTCGATCAGGTTGACCATCGTCAACGCGAAGATGATCGCGAAGATCTTCCAGCGTACGTTGCTGGCCTTGGTGGTACCTGCCAGCGGTGCGGCTGATACGGCGGTTTGGGCATCGGCTTCGGGCAGATGCAGGGACGCACTGGGACGAGCCATGGTGCTTACCTCGACTTATTATTTTTGTGGTACAGCGTGCCGCTTCAGGACGGCTCGGTGAGCACTATCGAAGGCTCAGCGATAACCGTCTAATCAAACCTGGAAATACGGCGATAGCCTCGGGTTATGGCAGATCCCGCTTTCAACGACCTTTCAGCCCGGTCACGTTACCGACAAAATACCCTTAAACCGCTCTGGAACGGCACATTCGATAACTGTCACAATTCATGTCCAAGCGAGCGATAACCCCAGGCTATCGGTATATGTATTGTTTTGACTAGACGCGAGAGCGGCGCCTTCCCACACTCGGGCCAGGCTTGCAGCTCTCGAGCACCGACAAGTCACTCATAACAACTACAAAAACGAGGCCCTTCCAATGCGAAATGCATTCGTCCGTCGCACCTCCCGTCTGTTCCTTGGCTGTACGCTGGTGGCTGCAGGCGCCCTGCCCGCCCTCGCCCATGCCGCCTGGCAACCGGACAAGAACGTCGAGATCGTCGTGGCCGGCGGCCCCGGTGGCGGCACCGATCAACTCGGCCGTCTGATCCAGTCGATCATCACCACTCACAAGCTGCTCGATGTGAACACCATCGTCCTTAACAAGGGCGGTGGAAACGGAGCCGAGGCTTTCCTCGACCTGAAAATGAACAAGGGTGATGCGGAAAAACTGGTGATCGGCACCAACAACATCTACCTGTTGCCACTGGTGTCCAAGCTTGGCTACCAATGGCAGGAGCTGACCCCAGTCGCCGCCGTGGCCGAGGATGACTTCATTCTCTGGAGCTACAAGGGCGCGCCGTGGAAGGACGCCAAGGGTTTCTACGAAGCGGCCAAGGCCGATCCTTCGAAGATGCGCATGGGGGGCAGCCAGTCCAAGGACGTCGACCAGACCCTGACCCTGCTCCTGAACCAGACCAACAACAGCAAGCTGGTGTACATCCCGTTCAAGAGTGGCAGCGAAGCCGCGACGCAGTTGGCGGGCAAACACATCGCCGCTAACGTCAACAACCCCGCTGAAAGCATCAGCCAATGGCGTGGCGATCAGGTCGAGCCGCTCTGCGTGTTCAGCCGAGAACGCATGAACTACACCGAGAAGGTCGCCGGCGACAAGTCGTGGGCCGACGTTCCGACTTGTCACGAACAGGGCTTGGGCATCGACCAGTATCGTTTCCCGCGCACCGTGTTCATGCCCGGCGAAGTGACTGCCGAGCAGCGCGCGTTCTATGTCGAGCTGTTGCGTAAGGTCACCGAGACGCCCGAGTTCAAGGCTTACGTGAAGCAAAACGCTTTGGTGCCGACCTTTCTGGAGGGCGAGCCACTGACCGCCTATATCGAAAAAGACACCGCCCGCGTCACCCCGGTGTTCAAGGAAGCCGGCTGGCTGAAAAACTGAGTCTGTGACGGCCGTACCCCCGGGCACGGCCGTCACCTCTGGAGGTGTCTTCATGTCCCATTCTTCGGATTCACCGGCACTGGTCGGGACCCGCTGGGTCGAGCTCGGCCTGGCCCTCTTCACTGCGCTGATCGGCGCGGTGGTGATGTATGGCAGCGTCGAACAAGGTATCGGCTGGGGTGATGCCGGCCCTGAACCGGGGTATTTTCCTTTCTACATCGGCCTGATGCTGTGCGCCGCCAGCGTGGCCAACGGCGTGTTGACCCTGGTGCGCTGGCAAGCACTGAACATTGCCTTCGTCAGCCGCAGCGCGTTCAAGCAAGTGCTGTCGGTGTTCATCCCCATTGCCCTGTTCGTCGCCGCCATGCCGTTTACCGGCATCTATGTGGCTTCGGCCTGCTTTATTGCCTGGTTCATGTCTCGTGACAAGGTCCGCGCCAAGCCTTACGGCAAGTGGATGATTGCCTGCGTGTCCCTCGGCGCTGCATTGGCCAGTTATCTGATTTTCGCGTTGTGGTTCAAGGTCCCGCTGGATGCAGGTCCCCTGGGCGACTGGATTGCCATGGCCTGGAGACACTTCAAATGAGCGAATTCGATTCCCTGCTGCAAGGCATGAACCTGATCCTCACACCGGGCCACATCGGCCTGATGGTGGTCGGCGTGCTGTTGGGCATTCTGGTCGGCGTGTTGCCCGGCCTCGGCGCCCCCAACGGCGTCGCGTTGCTGCTGCCGCTGACGTTCACCATGTCGCCGGTGTCGGCGATCATCCTGCTGTCGTGCATGTATTGGGGCGCGCTGTTTGGCGGCTCGATCACCTCGATCCTGTTCAACATACCCGGCGAGCCCTCATCGGTGGCGACGACGTTCGACGGCTACCCCATGGCCCGTGAAGGTCGTGCCGCCGAAGCCCTGACCGCCGCGTTCAGCTCGGCGCTGATCGGCGCACTGGCCGGGGTGTTGCTGCTGACCTTCCTGTCGACCAAGATCGCCGCGTTTGCCATGACCTTCAGTTCACCGGAGTTCTTCGCGGTGTACCTGCTGGCGTTCTGTACCTTTATTGGCATGAGCAAAAACCCGCCGCTGAAAACCGTGGTGGCGATGATGATCGGTTTCGCCATGGCGGCCGTCGGCATGGACACCGTCTCCGGCAACCTGCGCCTGACCTTCGACCAGCCGATCCTGATGACTGGCATCAGTTTCGAAGTGGCGGTGATCGGCTTGTTCGGCATCGGCGAAATCCTCTGCACAGTCGAAGAAGGTCAGGTGTTCCGTGGCGAACGTGCCCGGATTACACCCATGGTCATCCTGCGGACCTGGGCGAAACTGCCGCGCTACTGGTGGACGATTGTGCGCAGCACGCTGGTGGGTTGCTGGATGGGCATCACCCCCGGCGGCCCGACGGCAGCCTCGTTCATGAGCTACAGCATGGCGCGGCGCTTCTCGAAAAATCGCGAAAACTTCGGTAAAGGGGAAGTCGAAGGGGTGATCGCCCCGGAAACCGCCGACCACGCGGCGGGCACCAGCGCCCTGCTGCCGATGCTGACCCTGGGCATTCCGGGTTCGGCCACGGCGGCGGTGATGCTCGGCGGCTTGATGATCTGGGGCCTGCACCCTGGCCCGACGCTGTTCGTCGAACAGCATGATTTTGTCTGGGGCCTGATTGCGAGCATGTACCTGGGCAACGTGGTAAGCCTCATCGTGGTGCTGGCTACGGTGCCGCTGTTCGCTTCGATCCTGCGTATCCCGTTCTCGGTGATTGCACCGATCATCATCATGGTTTGCGCCATCGGTGCCTACACGGTGCACAACTCGTTCTTCGACGTAGTGCTGATGCTGGGCTTTGGCACACTCGGGTATCTGTTCAAAAAGCTGGGCTATCCGATTGCACCCCTGATTCTGGCCGCCGTGCTGGGCGACAAGGCGGAAGATGCATTCCGCCAGTCGATGCTGTTCTCCGACGGTCACATTGGTATCTTCTGGTCCAACCCACTGGTGGGCAGCCTGACCACCGCCGCCCTGCTGATGCTGTTCTGGCCACTGATTTCCAAGGCACTGGCCAGCGTGCTCGGGCTGCGTAAATCCCCTGTCGGCAAGACCAAATCGGTGTAGTGATGCTGGCAATGCCTGACATTTATTGTCAGGCTTGCCGCAGTCTTTTCTGCGAGTGTCGTCCATGACAAGAATTCCTGAAGCCAATGTGATCCACAGCCGACTGCGACTGCGCCAATTGCGGCTGATGCTGGCGTTGCAGGAATTCGGTTCATTGCGCCGCGCCGCCGATCACATCGGCATGACTCAACCGGCAGCGACCAAAATGCTGCACGAGGCCGAGGACCTGTTGGGCGTCGAGCTGTTCGAGCGTCTGCCCCGGGGCATGCGGTCCACCCCGTTCGGCGAGACCGTGATTTATTACGCGCGCATGGTTTTTGCGGAGCTGAGCGGCATGCGCGAAGAACTGGTCGCCCTCGAATCCGGCAACCTGGGACGAGTGGCCGTCGGGGCCATTCCGGCATTGGCCTCGGGCTTGCTGACCCGCACCATCGCCACCTTGAAACAGAGCCATCCGCGACTGTCGATGAGCATTCAGGTCGACACCAGCGACGTGCTGGTCCAGGCCCTGTTGCAGGACCAGCTCGACATCGTCCTCGGGCGCATCCCCGCCGGTGCGCGGGCCGAGGAGTTGTTGTTCGACAGCCTTGGCGAAGAGGCACTGTGCGTGATTGCCAGTGCGCAGAACCCGTTGGCCAAAGAAAAACACCTGAGCTGGGCGGAGCTGCAGAACATGACCTGGGTGCTGCAACAGCAACCGAGCCCCATGCGCGCGATCATCAATCAAGTGTTTCACAATGCGCGAGTCGACATACCCAGCAGCATCGTCGAAACCACCTCGATCATGACCTTGCTGTCATTGATCCAGCAGACCGACATGCTTGGCGTCACGCCGGTTTCAGTGGTCGAGGACTACCCCGGCCGGGATCTGCTGGCCGTGCTGCCGATCAAATTCGAAGCACGACTGCCGCCGTATGGCTTGATCACCCGGCGCCATCGCATTCAATCGTCGGCCATGCAGGCGTTCATGAATTCGGTGCGGGCCGAGCATGCCCTGAGCAAATAAAAAAAGGACTGGCGCCATGCGCCAAGCCGACGATCCGGCGGCTGACAACAATTGCAATGACTTGGACAAATGGCCAGTAAAGACGTAACGCGCACAGTTACCTAGGCTTGGGATTCACGGCAGCGTCCAGCGAGGACAGGGAATGCACAGGATCACATGCCAAGGGAACGGGCTTATCTTCGGTATCAGCTGTACAAATCACAGGCGAGAAAACAGGCTGTTTCGAGCGTTGTTCAACTTCTCCACGTTACAGCTGGCTCTGCGGCTGTGGACTTATCGAATGTGCGTTTTGAGCCAATTGGCAGGCAAGCATTAAGTACTTTTGACCGGTGGGAGGATCCACATTTCTCATGGCATGAGGTCATCGAGTGGAAGGCACGGGAGCCACTGGCTCTGGACCTTGCCATCTGGTTGAACGCCGAGCTGTGTGGGCTTTGTTTCGCGAACCCAAATAACAGCCGGCAACGAATCCGTATCGTGAGATTGGAAGGGAGTCCGAGGAGCGCACACCCTTTGAAGGGACGTGTTGCAACTCTCGCCATGATAGTCGTTGAGCAATACGCGCAGGTCATGGGTGCTCGTTTGCTCGAAATTCAGGAGCCACGAGCAGGTGCGGTTTCAATCTATCAGCAGCTTGGCTTTGAGTACGATCGAGAAGGCCGACTTGTCAAAACTTTGGAGAACCTTGTATTTTGAAGACTGTTCAATTGATGACCAGCGGTGGAGGGAATATGCGCAGAACAATCAAAAAATCTTCCACAAGGAAAAGCGCTCATGTTGCGCAAAGCAAAGCAATGGCGGGAGAACTGACGGCGAGCCAACGCCGCCTTCTTCAACTACTCGTCACGGGCATCGTAGGCGAAGAACCCAATCTGCTCGCCGGCCACCCCTGAAAATGGGCAAAAAAAACCGCTCCCAGGGAACGGTTTTTTCATTGCACGGGCGCATTCATCCGAACAGCCAGTACCCCAGCAACGTCAACACCACGACGGCCAACACCGGCCGCAGTACACGGTAGGCTTTGGGGTGGCGGCGCTTGAACTGCTTGACCACACCACTGATCTTGTCGCTGGAACGCTTGCTCCAGGCATACGCCTGGTTGATGCCACCCACGCGCTCATCGTCAAGATTCTGCGGGGCCGTGGCGCGTCCCAGGAAAGCGCTAACCCGTCGGTTGACGCTGGTCATCAGGCGGTTGCTCAAGGGGCGTTCGATATCGCAGAACAGGATGACCCGGGTCTGCTCGGTTTCGTTCTTCACCCAATGCACATAGGTCTCGTCGAACATCACGTCATCGCCATCGCGCCAGGCGTACACCTGGCCATCGACAAAGATGCGACAGTCGTCGGAGTTTGGCGTCGACAGGCCCAGGTGGTAACGAAGGGAGCCGGCAAATGGATCGCGGTGCGGGTTCAGATGACTACCGCCTGGCAGCAACGCGAACATGGCGCCCTTGACGTTGGGGATGCTACTGACCAGCGCCACGGTTTTCGGGCAGAGGGTTTCGGCCGACGGCAAGGGTTTGTCGTACCACTTGAGGTAAAAACGCTTCCAGCCTTTCTTGAAGAACGAACCGAAGCCCGCGTCGTTGTTCTTCTCGGCGGCACGGATGTACCCCTCGTCGAACAGGTGCATCGCTTCATCGCGGATCACCTGCCAGTTGTCCTTGAGCACGTCCAGTTCAGGGAATTTGCTGCGATCCAGATAAGGCCGCGAAGGCACGGCGGAAAACAGATACATCAAGGCGTTGTAAGGCGCAAACAGCGCCGAATGGTTGACGAATTGGCGCAAGACCGGCAAGCGCGCCTTGCCGCGCAGGTGCACATATAGCGTGCTGCCCAGAAACAGCAATAACAGCGACGCTTTCACGGCAAAGGAAAAGGTCATCGACAACTCCTTGAAAATAAGCAACTTTGCTCAACGCCATGTACCCGACGTGGCAGCCAGCCATGATAAGCGCTAAAGACCTTTGAAAAAACCCGACTGATTCAACATTCAGTGTTGAGGATTGCGTAACAAACCCTGGTTAACATAAACCTCCTGAACAGGGGCTGACGGTGATCAGCCCCTGCCCTACAGGCGACGGCAGCGCTTAGGCCTGGGTTTCCTGCTCGGTGAACAGGTCACTGAAGAGCATGCTCGACAGATAACGCTCGCCGGAGTCAGGGAAAATCACCACGATGGTCTTGCCCTGCATTTCCGGGGTTTCGGCCAAACGCGCTGCCACGGCCATCGCTGCACCGCAGGAGATGCCACACAGAATCCCTTCCTCTTGCATCAAACGCAGGGCCATGGCCTTGGACTCTTCGTCGCTGACCAACTCGACCCGGTCAACGATCGACAGGTCGAGGTTCTTCGGCACAAACCCTGCACCGATCCCCTGGATTTTGTGCGGGCTCGGCTTGATTTCATCGCCCGCCAATGCCTGGGTGATCACAGGCGATACCACTGGCTCGACCGCCACCGACAGAATCGGTTTACCCTGAGTGTTCTTGATATACCGCGAAACCCCGGTGATGGTTCCACCGGTGCCGACGCCGGCCACGAGCACATCGACAGCGCCGTCGGTGTCGTTCCAGATTTCCGGACCCGTGGTTTTCTCATGAATGGCCGGGTTGGCAGGGTTTTCAAACTGCGCGGGCATAAAGTGCCGGGACGGGTCGGCAGCGACGATTTCAGTCGCCTTTTCGATGGCGCCTTTCATACCTTTGGCCGGCTCGGTCAACACCAGTTCGGCGCCCAGCGCCTTGAGCACCTTGCGACGTTCGATGCTCATGGAGGATGGCATCGTCAGGATCAGCTTGTAGCCTCGTGCTGCCGCGACAAACGCCAAACCAATGCCAGTGTTGCCGGAAGTCGGCTCGACGATGGTCATGCCCGGTTTCAGTTTGCCGGAGCCTTCAGCGTCCCAGATCATGTTCGCGCCGATCCGGCACTTGACCGAGTAACCCGGGTTGCGCCCCTCGATCTTGGCCAGGATGGTCACGCCGCGCGGCGCGATGCGGTTGATTTGCACCAGCGGCGTATTGCCGATGGAGTGGGCGTTGTCAGCAAAAATGCGACTCATGACTGGGTCCTTGATGCAGCGTTGATTAGCCCATCACGGTATGCCTGTTGCCGGTGCTCGTCCAGTCAGGTCGAACGTCCGCCGGCCATCGGAGTCAATGCATTACATCGCCAGGGATTTACCATCATGAAACGTCGCTACAGCTGGCCCTTGTGGATACTTGTTAGCCTCATTGTGTGCCTGATTACCTTGCACATCGCGCTGCCCTACATGGTGCGCGACTATCTCAATGGAAAACTCGCCGACATGGGCGATTACCGTGGCCAGGTGACTGATGTGGACCTCGCGTGGTGGCGCGGCGCCTACAAGATCAACGGCCTGAAAATCGTCAAGGTCGATGGCAAGGTCCCGGTGCCCTTCGTCGATGCACCATTGATTGACCTTGCCGTCAGCTGGCATTCGCTGATCTATGAGCATGCGGTGGTCGCGCAGGTGCAGTTCTTCAACCCGCAAGTCAACTTCGTCGATGGCGGGCCCAACAAACAGAACTCCCAGACAGGTGAAGGCACCGATTGGCGTGAGCAACTGGGCAAGCTTCTGCCCATCACACTGGATGAAGTGCGCATCTACGACGGCAAGATCAGCTTCCGCAATTTCAATTCCAAGCCGCCCGTCAACATGAACGCGACACAGGTGAATGCGAGTTTCTACAACCTGACCAATGTGGTCGACAAGGAAGGCAGGCGCGACGCGACTTTCGAAGGCAAAGCGTTGCTGTTGGGACATGCACCGCTGGAAGCCACCGCCACGTTCGATCCCCTGAGCAACTTTGAAGACTTCGAATTCCGTCTGCGCGCCAAGGACATCGAACTCAAACGCATGAACGATTTTGCATCAGCCTACGGCAAGTTCGATTTCAACGCCGGCCACGGTGATGTAGTGATCGAGGCGCAAGCGAAAAAGGCCCAATTGACCGGGTACATCAAACCTCTTCTGAAGGACGTTGATGTGTTCAACTGGCAGCAGGACGTGGAGAACAAGGACAAGGGTTTATTCCGCTCCATTTGGGAAGCCATTGTCGGCGGCTCGGAGACGGTACTGAAAAATCAGGGCAAAAATCAGTTTGCAACGCGCGTCGAATTGAGTGGCAACGTGCACCGGCAAGACATCAGCGCATTCCAGGCGTTTCTGCAGATTCTGCGCAATGGTTTCATCCAGGCCTTCAATGCCCGCTATGAGCGCCCCAAGCCTGATGCGGGTTAAGGTTTGGGCCTCACGGTATAACGACCGGAGTCCTCGGCCACGCGCGCTGCGTTTGCCTGCTGTTGTAGAAAATCCCAGCCCAGGCATGCCAGCGCCAAGGATCGAGGCACCGACTCACGACCGCTGCTGTAGCGACTGATGCTGCGGGCGCTTACCCCCAGCGCCTGCGCCGCCTGATTGAGCGGCAGGCCCGTGCGGGCACGCCAGTCGATGAAAATTCGGGTATTTTCGTCCGTGGCGTTCTGCGCCAGCGCATCCAGATACAGCGTGTCTGCGCCGATCTGGATGTCCTGTTCGGGCCATTCCACACTCCAGCCATCATCGCCAAGGGCAGCCCCTTCGAATACCCCCGGCGCCAATAGCGGCTGCAACCCTGGAAAGGCCAGCAGATCACGGTTCAGGTCGAGAGTCAGTTGCTGTCCATCGATAAACGTCAGCGCCAGGCGGTTGTCGGGCAAAGCCTTCACGGCAGACAACCGTGGCCGTTTCATGGGTAACATCGTTTCCACTCCTCCAGCAGTTGCGCCTGATGGGCGCGGACCCAATCCAGGGCTTCTTTGATAATCAGAGGCGGTGCCAGGCCCATCGTGACTTTGACGGGTTCAAGGCTGAGCACGACATCCAGCCCGCCACCGACGAGGTGGACATGGGGTGGCGGATGGTCTCGTTCGCGCAGTTGAATACGGTATGTATCTCGAAATCGAAATTGAGTAGACATGAGGCGCAAGCTATCGCCAAAATGGCGATATCTCAATACTGGCAAGCCGCCGAGACTGAGTCAAGATGTGACGCTCCATTCAGAGACTGAATAAGCCGTCTGCGTTCCCAGTCGACCGGCCTGCGCGTTATAGTCGGGGACTTGATTATTGCGCCCCGCCCCTGCCCGTCAGGCCGGCCCTACCGTTCGAGGATTAGCAGATGAAGTTCGAAGGCACCCAGGCCTACGTCGCCACCGATGACCTGAAGCTGGCGGTGAACGCCGCCATCACCCTGGAGCGCCCGCTGCTGGTCAAGGGTGAACCAGGCACCGGCAAGACCATGCTGGCCGAACAACTGGCAGAATCCTTTGGCGCCAGGCTGATCACCTGGCACATCAAGTCGACCACCAAGGCGCATCAGGGCCTCTACGAATACGATGCAGTCAGCCGCTTGCGTGATTCGCAGTTGGGCAACGAAAAGGTCCACGATGTTCGTAACTACCTGAAAAAAGGCAAGCTCTGGGAGGCGTTCGAATCCGAGGAGCGGGTGATCCTGCTGATTGATGAAATCGACAAGGCCGACATCGAGTTCCCCAACGACCTGCTGCAAGAACTCGACAAGATGGAGTTCTACGTTTACGAGATCGACGAGACGATCAAGGCGAAGCAGCGGCCGATCATCATCATTACCTCCAACAACGAAAAAGAGCTGCCGGACGCTTTCCTGCGCCGCTGCTTCTTCCACTACATCGCGTTCCCGGATCGCACCACCCTGCAAAAAATCGTCGACGTGCACTACCCGGACATCAAGAAAGACCTGGTCAGCGAAGCGCTGGACGTGTTCTTCGATGTGCGCAAGGTGCCGGGCCTGAAGAAAAAACCGTCGACCTCCGAACTGGTGGACTGGCTGAAGCTGCTGATGGCCGACAACATCGGCGAAGCGGTACTGCGCGAGCGTGATCCAACCAAAGCCATTCCGCCGCTGGCTGGAGCCCTGGTGAAGAACGAACAGGACGTGCAATTGCTGGAGCGTCTGGCCTTCATGAGCCGTCGCGGCACTCGCTAAGCACGTGTAAAAGGGGCCGACGCCATGTTGCTCAACCTGTTCAATGAAATGCGCGCCGCCAAGGTGCCGGTCTCGGTTCGCGAACTGCTGGACCTGATCAACGCGCTTAAACAGCGCGTGACCTTCGCCGACATGGACGAGTTCTATTACCTGGCCCGGGCGATCCTGGTGAAGGACGAACGGCATTTCGACAAGTTCGACCGCGCCTTCGGCGCCTACTTCAACGGCCTGGAGAAACTCGACGACCACCTCCAGGCGCTGATCCCGGAAGACTGGTTACGCAAGGAATTCGAGCGCTCGCTGACCGATGAGGAGCGGGCGGCGATCCAGTCGCTGGGCGGCCTGGACAAACTCATCGAAGAATTCAAGAAACGCCTGGAAGAACAGAAGGAACGCCACGCCGGCGGCAACAAATGGATCGGCACCGGTGGCACCAGCCCGTTCGGCTCAGGCGGCTTCAACCCGGAAGGTATCCGGGTTGGCGATGCCGGCAAGCGCCAGGGCAAGGCGGTCAAGGTCTGGGACCAGCGCGAGTACAAGAACCTCGACGACTCGGTGGAACTGGGCACCCGCAACATCAAGGTCGCCCTGCGCCGCCTGCGCAAATTCGCCCGTCAGGGCGCAGCGGAAGAACTCGACATCGATGGCACCATCGATCACACCGCCAAGGATGCGGGCCTGTTGAACATCCAGATGCGTCCGGAGCGACGTAACACGGTCAAGCTGTTGCTGCTGTTCGACATTGGCGGGTCGATGGATGCGCACGTGAAAACGTGCGAGGAGCTGTTCTCGGCCTGCAAGACCGAGTTCAAGCACCTGGAGTATTTCTACTTCCACAACTTCATTTATGAATCGGTGTGGAAGAACAACATGCGCCGCACTTCCGAGCGCACCTCGACCATGGACCTGCTGCACAAGTACGGGGCCGACTACAAAGTGATCTTCATCGGTGACGCTGCCATGGCGCCGTACGAAATTACCCAGCCCGGCGGCAGCGTCGAGCACTGGAACGAAGAAGCCGGTTACGTGTGGATGCAGCGGTTCATGGAGAAGTACAAAAAACTCATCTGGATCAACCCGTATCCAAAAGATACCTGGGGTTATACGTCCTCGACCAATATCGTGCGGGACTTGATCGAGGACCAGATGTACCCGCTGACGTTGCGGGGGCTGGAGGAAGGAATGCGGTTTCTTTCCAAGTAGTTTTGTGGTGCCTGATGTGGCGCCATCGCGGGCAAGCCCGCTCCTACAGATGCTCAG
>Ga0308165_1002942_pt1 | contig 19224 bp, 26 predicted proteins | sample PhyWR2_FD_201032 | JGI IMG/M metagenome (GOLD analysis project Ga0308165, IMG submission 201032) | Phyllosphere microbial communities from UC Gill Tract Community Farm, Albany, California, United States - DLSLW.R2 | ecosystem: Host-associated > Plants > Phyllosphere > Unclassified | place: USA...
TTCCGGACTGCGCTACCCACCGCCTCTTCGTTCTCGTAAGCAGACGCCGTATCCAGCAGGCGATACCCGGTCTCCAGAGCACTGGATACCGCCGCCTCACAAACTCCTGCATCGCTCATCTGGAAGACACCGAACCCCAGACGGGGGATTTCAACACCATTGTTCAGTTTATTTTTGAGCATGCGTCACCTGTTCAACATCGTCAGCGTTTTGCTTAATCGCTGTGTTAAAGTTTTCTGCAATGAACTTAGGCGTGAATTCACGCACGTCATACCGTGCAAACCCTGGATAATAGCAGTCTTCCTCAAGGATAGACTGCAACTCATCCCTGTTGCTGGTCTGTGCAAAAATAACACCCGCATGAGCGGGTGTGTCAATATAGGGACCAAACATCAGAAATTTGCCATTAGTAAAATACTTTTCCAGCCATTTTACGTGAGCTGGAAACATTTCACTTTGAGTTTGTTCGGTTACTTCAGAATTTACCGTGATATTAATTATAAACATTATTCACCCTTATAAACTGACAGTGCAGAATTTGTTGACCCACATCAGGCGGCGTTGCTTCTGATAGCATCAATCAAGCGAGCAGCATGTTCACGAGCGGAATATTTTTGCGCAGACCTTTTTTCCTCGCCATCCCGACTGGCGTAACTTACGCCATGAGTATAAATGGCGCCCACATACTCCAGATTGCACAAGGCTGCCGTAGTCTTAAACTGGGTCAGATATTCTTCAATTGTGTGGCCAAAGAACCCAGACGTGGTGTAGGCCACTTCCGGTGCTCCGGTTGTGAAAGAAAGCAGAAGCTTTTTACCACCAAGTTTTGCCATTGATCCGTGTGAAAATCCGTGAACAAATACTTCATCTACCCATAATTTCATAATGCCAGGCAGCGAATACCATGAAAAAGGGAACTGCCAGACAATCAGATCAGCCTCTAATAACGCCTGCTGTTCGGCATTAATATCAAACTGGTAAGTCGGATAAAGTTCATCAAGACGACGAATATTCACTTCCGGTAATTCTTTGGCCACTTCATCAAGAATAGTGGCATTTGCCAAAGAGTCGTTGAGATTCGGATGACCTGAAATAATAAGAACATTTTTCATTTAAATTACACCTGTAGTTTGATGATTAAATACTGAAACCACCGTCCACGGCGATGTCGGAACCCGTGATGAAGCAAGCATCATCTGATGCCAGATAGGCCACTGCGGAGGCAATATCCTGCGGGATTCCGAAGCGCCCGAGCGGCACCAGTTGTGTGACACGATCCTTGTGGGCCTGTGCGGCATCGTCTGAAAGTTCGGTTTTATCATATATCGATGTTTCAACCGGCCCTACCGCAACTGAATTAACCCGTATTCCGTCCTTTGCCAGTTCTTTTGCCCAGACAAACGTCAGACTCCTGAGGGCTGCCTTACTGGCGCAGTAAACTGACATCCCTGGAAGCGGGCGGCTGGCAACGGCAGAAGATATGTTGATGATGCAGCCCTTGCTTGATTTCAGAAGTGGCAGTGCACGAGAGCTGAGATCAACTACTGCCCGCACGTTTATATTGAACACATCATCGAATTCAGTCAGGGTCTGATCGGTGAGCGCTGTTACAGGGGCCATGCCAGCATTATTGATGAGGATATCAAGGCGGCCAAAATCCTTGCTGATGAGCTCCATAATACGAACCACATCAGGTGATTTGCCTACGTCAGCCACAATCGTGGTGATATTATTATGTGCGGATGTGGCACCGGCCAGGCTTGAATCAGACCGACCTGTGACGATGACATCTGCCCCCTCCAGGGCAAGAGTTAAGGCGATGCTAAGGCCTATTCCGGCTCCGCCACCAGTAACCAGAGCAGTTTTTCCAGTGAAGCGACTCATGCAATGACTCTCTATTACAGGGTTGATGAGCCCAATATAGATAATATTGGAAAGGGCGAGTAGACTGCATGCGTCACCTAAACTATTAACCAGAAGTTAATAATGGACAACTCAACTTACGGTCAGCTCACTATCTTCCATGTCATCGCCCGCGAGGGGAGCATTTCTGCTGCAGCACGTAAACTGAGCGTGACGACACCTTCAATCAGTAAATCACTGAGGCTTCTTGAGGCTAAAACCGGAGTTCCGTTATTTACGCGCACCACACGGAGAATCAGTCTTACTGAAGCAGGAAAGAATCTGTTACTGAAAACAGAAGATGCGATCGCTACGTTAAATTTGGCGATGGAAGACATACAGAGCCTGGGTGAAGTTCCCTCCGGACCGGTACGGATCACGCTTTCTCGCTTTGCATATCAGCTCATCGTAAAACCCCGTCTTGCCGAATTCAATTTGGCCTATCCGGACATTCAACTGGAGTTATCCATTAACGACGGAGCGGTCAGTCTTGTTGAAGAGGGCTTCGATCTGGGGGTTCGTTTCGGGGATACGGTCAGTGAAGGAATGGTCGTAAAAAAAATTCATCCCTCATTCAAAATGGGCCTTTACGCTTCAGAAGCCTACATCAGACGATATGGCCTGCCTGAACAGCCTGGCGATCTCTCTGCCCATCGGCTCATCACCTACAGGTTTACCACTTCGAATCGTCTTTCACCCTTAGTACTTATTGAAGAAGGTCTGTCAATAACACCCGCGATCACGCCAGTGATGATTTGTAACGATATTGATGCCGTATGCGATGCAGTTAGGGCTGGAATAGGTATAGGCCGTATATTTGAACCCCTGCATGCTGGTATGGTCAATTCCCGGGATTTAAAACCCATACTGCATGAATACTGGCCCATGTATCCGGCTGTTTATATTTACTATACGCAGAACTCGCAACGAGTAAAACGAGTACAGGCAGTTATCGGCTTCTTTACCTGTGCTGTAAAAAACTGAGTAGGTATTATCGCCCAGCGATCAAATCTCGTCGGCTGAGTGAACGTGACATTCACTACTGAAGTGGTTTACTGAATTGGGCCGCCTGAATAGAGAGACAAAATGTCCGCTTCTGGCACATAGCTGCCCTCTTAACTCAGATAAAATTTCCGTTAGTTCTATGCTGCCGGGGGTTCAAATCCCCCCAGCTCCACCAATCATGATTGGACAGTGATAGGACATCACTTGCAACAACAGTAAGTTAGCAGTCTCAGCAGGACACCGACCAGACGGTGAGGAGACAATAAAGGATACGTAAAGGAGCCGTGGCTCCTGAGTGTCATGACGGCCCGCTGATGCGGGCTTTTTTGTTCACTTCACCTGCAATAAATCGCTGAATCTCGTCGTATAGCAGGGTGACAACATTTCCCTCTTCATCTGTCATGGCAGTCTGTATTCCCTGCCCTGCAAAATACAATATTCCCTTTCCGTCCTTGGCATTGAGGCGATCCAGAACTTCCATCAACTTTTAGCTATTTTTCTGTGGCGCGCAATCATCAAAAAGGTTTAGCTGCGCTACACCCTGACTATAGAAATCACCAAGCATTACTCCAGCCTTTTGATAACGATGCCCATCCTGTCATATGACGTCGAGACAGCGTACAGCCGCCGTTATGATATCCCTGCTATCTTGCGTTGGTGTCAGTAGCTTTACCGAAACGCAATTACCGTAATAACGTTCATTAAGCGCAAACGGCGACGTTTTGACGAACACTGAAATATGACGGCAGTATTGATGCTCGCCGCGAAGCTTTTCCGCTGCACGACTTGCATAGGAGCAAATCGCCTGCCTCATTGCCTCATACTCGGTAATATGGCTACCAAGACTTGTTTTTCATTTGAGCTGCCTAATGTCTCCCTTCAATTCACTATAATATTAAAACAAATCCGTGAATAAATGGGATACAACCCCTTCATGAGGTTTTGAAATTAACTATAGGGACGAGGAGCATACATTATGCAATCTCTTCCCGCTTTCTTAGCTCGATAAAGTGCATCATCAGCTGCGGAGATGACATCAGAAGATGTGTCGTTATGCTGTTTTATGGCTACACCAATACTTAGAGTAACACTAAGGCTTCCGTTGCATCCATTTGAAACTGAAGTTTTTATATTTCTAACAATTTCGTCAGCATTGGTTTCGTCGAAAATAACAATTGCAAATTCCTCGCCACCAGATCTAGAGATAAAAACACTATCACTCATAATATTTTTAAACCTCAAACCTATGTTTTTCAAAATGTTATCTCCAACCTCATGACCGTACGTATCATTTATTTTCTTGAAGTAGTCAATATCGGCAATGCAAATTACTCCAGATCTATCTTCTATCTCTCTGAGTTTGACATTCAGATGTCGTCTGTTTGGTAATCCCGTCAGTTCATCTGTTAATGACAAACGAACCGCGGAATTATAATTAACATTCACATATGATATGAATTTTTTAAAAGAGTAAATAATCATGAGCATGGCGGGAACATAAAGAAGAGATGCCAGTACAGATGCTGTATCCCTCTCAATCAAGTTTAGACCTCCGGCCATAGAAGCCAGAGAGGAATTCAGGAGCAGGAATAAACTAATCCTGAACACCAATAAGTGCGTATCTCTTGAATTAATATTAAATGACTTTCTAATAAACCATGCCATTACTATTACTGTACAAGAGTTTATGAAAAAATAAAAATTCAATTTTGATGTATCACCTACAGCCAAAAATAGACCAATAATAAGCATGGACATACAACAGGTGTAAATGATTACCATTCGATAAAGCAGACCGTCAGGTGATTCGACTTCATGAATGAGTTTGTCATGTATCTTAAAATTCATCACATAATCCTGAGTTGGTTTAGGACGCGATAATACCACGAGATTGATACCAATGGTACATTTGTTATATTTAAGATAATAATTTGGTTTATAAATTATAAATTTAGATGCAGACTGCTATGATACACCTACCGTTGTTAAATTAATCTCCTGTTAGTAATTTAGTATTTTCAGCGGAAACTCTCTCCTCTGATAAAATCGTGTGAGAGAAGCACAAACAAAATTGATGCAACCAAATTCAGGTGATATCTGAAGAAACTTAATACTGGCGATTGATAGATAATTGATAATACAATTATCTTCCTCCCAAAGACATTGGGACTATTTCACACCACGTTTCAACAACGGAATAAAAAACCACAATTGGATAGGTTTGATTATTTCATTACTATACATCAAGTGCTTACCACCCTCTTCAATGACTTAGCCCCTTTTCCCCATGCAATATACTAACAAAATTACATCAGCAATTGTCATCAGTCTCTGAAGGCAATTGCTGTTCGGCCCTGCTCTCCAGCAAACTCAGGTTATAAACAGAGTCGGTAGGCATCTCAACGCGCACCGAGATAAATACATCATCCAGGATATCTACTGGCTCACCATTCAACACTATTTCAGTAAAGTTCCCGGCATCGTCTTTCGTACCAATCAGGTTGCGGGCAAACGTGGGTGCATCTGAGTGAGTCCGGTGATAGGTGCGAAGGATGATAGAACCATCGGAATCGATATCATAATCAACCCACACTCGCGGCTGGCCGTTGATATCTTTCGGCACCTCAACGCCACCACCATTACCGCCCCAGGAGCGGTCGGAGTTCATACCCAGAACGCCGCTTATACGATATACCCCGATATCCTCACGGGTAACTGTTACTCCGTCAGACTCAGCATTAGTTTGCGATGCGCCGCCACTATAAAACTGCACGATTGGTGAAGCACGCTTAATAAAACCGTTTGAGTCGACTGTTGTGTTCTTATCACTTAATAATGCACACCAAGGCCGATAGGCTGCTGTACCATAGCGAATACGCAAATAGGCGTTACAACTGGCCTCATCTCCAACGTATAACTGGACGTTTGTTTCACTACCAGCTGCATATCTCGCCACAAATAAAGCGCCCCATCCGTATGCTTTATTTATAGTGCTCCAGGCCGCCATAGGCCAGTTTACAATACCGTGCATATTTGTAGCTCCAACAGTATAACATTCACCCGCTGTTCCCAGCGTTCCCTGATAATCATCCATAGATGCCGCGGTAGACCAAACGGATGCGTTGTTCATCAACAAAGTTCCCAATCCTGCAGCAGCAGCTGTTTTGGTTGTTCCTCCCGCCCCCCTGATTTACAGGAACTGCACCGCCTGATTTGGTGTCCATGTTATCGGAAAGATATTTCCATGATGGTCCTGTGAAAGTTGAGCCATCAGGAAGTCTTACTGTAATAGTGCCAATGGCGGTGAAAACCACCTGCCAGTTTTGTTTATCATAGTTCAGCCCACGCAGCGCCTCCGCGCTCTGAGTAACGAGTGCTGCGGTAACGAGGTTCATCGCAATGCGCGGCATGGCATACCACGCAGCCCCTCACTGACTCAGGCCAGTGAAATTACTCACCAGCATTAGTGATGTATTGCTGTTAACGCTTTTCACCGGGAGCGAGTAAGGAATACCACCTACAGTAACAACGGCGAAATCACCAGCCGCCAGTTCGGTTGTGAACGCCGTGCCGGAACCGGTAACAGCGGCTGATTTATTGGTCAGGGTTAATGTTCCTGCTGACATAGTGACTCCAGAATTTAGGAAATAAAAAACCCCGCCAGAGCGAGGTTTGCTGTATCAAGGATTGAAATCAGTGGCGGGTTGTTCGGATAACGTTATTTTAATCTAACCATTGCCAGTTTGAGGGTTAACCAGTTTTGTATTGAATCTCCCCTGCTACATTCCTGACGTTGTAGATTTCAATGTTTTCCCTAGCCCCCTTTAAGGGTAATTATAGTTAATTATTGTTTCTGTACCAGGGTATGAAGAGTCTTAGGGTTCCCCCCCAGAATACGCCATCAATAAGCCCTGTAACATAGCCAAACAACATAGTAAAACCTGCGGATGAACTTAATGCTGGATGCAGGTATAGGGTTGATGTAAGGATAAATTTAGCACAAAAAGCAATTACAATTAGCGCTAGGGTCAAGGGTGTCCCAGCCCTAATAATCATGCCTGGATTATCAGAATTTTTAAGCGGTGGCAGTGAGCGCCACAATGTGAATCCAAGAGCAGTTCCTGTTAAAAGTCCTATTGCCATCATTGTAAGGCTTATGCCAGTCAATTCAGTCTCAACGATAACACCATATGCTCCCCATACAAGAAAAAGTATCGGGAGAAAAAAAAGCCTCCCGATTTTCATTTCCCGGTCATAAAGAGCAGCAAAACCACGTCGAATTAAAAAAGCCAGTAGAATCCATACCCATACGGGTGTATCTCTGAGAAAGAGTTCTACATCCATAAATCACCTCAATTAAAATGTTATTTTTTTCGTGCTGGGATACAAATACAAAATCATTTCTCAGTATTTTTGTTTTCCGCTCTCTTATTTCCTGACCGAAGAAGCTTCTGCAATCTACGTTTTTGCCATACGACTATTTTCCCGCGCATAACGAAAACTCTTATTCCCCTAAATATGACGAGCCCTCCCCATATAACTGCTACTACAACGGACCAGTAACTTTGGGGTGTGAATAGATAGTTGATAATCATTAAAGCGGTGCATATCAAAATTGCAGTAACTAGAATCCTATAAAACCGGGTTTCCTGCTCTACCTGAATTTTGGCTTCGCATATACGTTCATCAAGAGCCTGGTTGGCAACATAAGTATGTTCCGAGAGTTCAGAAACATTTACCTCAAAGGCTGAAGCAATCGCACTGAGTGTTTCCAGACTCGGTTTCTGGCCTTTCTCAGTCCTCTGCACAGTCCTTACAGAAAGAGAGGCGACTTCAGCCAGTTGTTCCTGTGACCAGGCTTTTCTCAGACGGTATATTTTCACTTTTTCAGCGACAGTCATCATTTTTTCCGTTATCTGCAATGTCTGAGTAATCCTTGCATATCAGCTCGGCTGCCGTATATGACACCACCGTGACAGCAAGGCGACACGGCTGCGACATCACACCGGAACCCAGCATGTCACGTACATAGTTAAGGTTCAGAATATACATTTTTATCTGACGCTGACAATGAGAATTGGATTCGAATGAGAGAGAAAACATTAACTCCCCTGCTGTGAGGATAGATGCTTCATCCAACCTACGCCGCTAAGGTGCATGACCGAATGCTGGAAATTGTTCTGCCGAGATGGTGTTGTCTATTTGAAATCATTGTACTCCCGGTAGGAGGTATAACAATTGCAAATCCCTATAGTTAGTAACCTTATGACAATCACCTGCATCAGGATAATTAGAAAAATAGCGATTAAAAACAGAATAGATGATTAATTTACTAACTCGGTTACATCATACTGAACGTTTGAAATCGAGCGATTAATCGTACATATCAACGCGCGTAAAGATTATATTGCCATGCCCATCGGTAAATCCTAAATTCTCGACCCCGGTTGGAGAGCCTCCATCACCATAGGCGATAACCCGTGAACCACTATTTTCCGCATGCACGATTGCCCGATAATTAGATTGCCATGGCCTCGCCCCCCCCTGAATGTATAATCCCTACAGCAATTCCCATATATTGAGGTATGCATGCCCATTATCCAGAATATCAGGCGTTAGTCCCTATTCCATTGTCCGATGCGATGCCACTCCCCCCTACTCGCACGAGATCGGCCAGAGTCTTTGTTTCATTTTTCAGAATGCAGGTGCCGTTTTTGTTGCCAGTAATGTAAGCGGGATACTCTCAGGCGACACGCACACATCACCCGTATCCGTCGTCAACAGAATACCGTATGACATAATTATTTCTCTATTGTGATAATCAGAAATGCACGCCCGGCCTGAAAGGTATCGGCCGCATATTCAGTATCTCCTGCAGCGGATACTGTCAGAGTATTTCCTGAAACCTTCACACGCCTGCGCCCACTTCCCATCCCACCAGAAAGGGTGTCTGAGTTATTCAGTACATGATAGAAGTTAAGGCGCAGGCCGGAAGGCACAGGTATTGTCCATGTCCCTGACTTTTGCCCATCAGTCAGTAACTGGCTCCCATATACTGACACGGGCTTGATACCGTAGTTATTAGGATTGCCATTCGCATCCCAAGTCTGGACTCCCCAGACCATCAGAATACCCCTGTTATTTTACCAATCTGAACACGCAGTACGTTGTTTCCGTCTTTAACACTCTGGGTAGTGTTGGTGATTTTCATATCCCCATCACCAGAAGTGCCTCCATTAATTTCAAACGTTCCGTCTGCTTTCATGATGGTGCCCGTTTTCCCTGGAACATAATTCGATGAACGAAGTTCACCAATTTTCGCAAGGGTAATACTGGCATACTGAATAAACGCATCACTGATAAATACCTGCCCATTAACCACGGCAAAAGGTGAATATTGCGTGGTTCCGCTGCCGCTCATCAGGACAAACTGGTTAGCATTAAACCCAACGCGGGTAACTACTGGCTTTCCGGCCTCTCCCAGCACCGCAATCGACATCCCGGCGTTATACATTATCCCGTTGATGCGAACCCCGGTTTTAAGGGTGTAAATCGCTGAGGCTCCGGTGGCGTCAACGACGGCGGTCAACTTATCTTCCAGCGCCGCAGTTACGCCATTAAACTGCGCCTGCACCTACGTGGACATTTCCGCCATGGCCTTATCCACATCAGCGATAGTTGTCTTCACCACTAGGATATCAGCGCGGACCTCACCTAACTGAGCAAACTGATGCTCAACAGTTTCCGTGGTTCGCCAGCGCGTTCTGCATAATGCCTTCAAGGTTCGTATCAATGTCGCTCGTCAGGCGGTCGCCATCTTCTGAATTCAGGAAGTCATCTGCAATATCCCTGAAAGGTTGTACAGAGATCAAGGCATAGACACTCAAAAATTGTTGGGTCATAAAACAAGTAAAATGACTGATAAGTACAACGATGATAGAGGTAAAAATTGGGTTGTTATTGATTCTAAAACAGGATGATCAGGGTAGTTTTTTGGGGAAAGGTTTTGGGGAGAGTTTTGGGGAGAGTTTTGGGGAAGATTTTTAGCGCACCTAAAATAACGGGAACCTACTGGCTCCCGTTATTTTCTAACCCAGAATCTGGATTACATGTTTTTGATGATCGCGTCACCAAACTCTGAACATTTCAGCAGTTTAGCGCCTTCCATCAGACGTTCGAAGTCATAGGTCACGGTCTTAGCGGCGATTGCGCCTTCAGTGCCTTTAACAATCAGGTCAGCGGCTTCGAACCATTCCATATGGCGGAGCATCATCTCTGCGGACAGGATGATAGAACCTGGGTTCACTTTATCCTGACCTGCGTACTTAGGTGCCGTACCGTGGGTCGCTTCAAACAGTGCACATTCGTCACCGATGTTCGCGCCTGGGGCGATACCGATACCACCAACCTGAGCAGCCAGCGCATCAGAAATGTAGTCACCGTTGAGGTTCATACAGGCGATAACGTCGTACTCAGCAGGACGCAGCAGGATTTGCTGCAAGAACGCATCGGCGATCACATCTTTAATGATGATCTCTTTACCGGTGTTCGGGTTCTTAATTTTCTGCCATGGGCCGCCATCAATCAGTTCGCCACCGAATTCGTCGCGAATCAACTGGTAACCCCAGTCTTTGAACGCGCCTTCGGTGAACTTCATGATGTTGCCTTTGTGAACCAGAGTCAGAGAATCGCGGTCATTGGTGATGACATATTCGATTGCCGCACGTACCAGACGTTTGGTCCCTTCTTCTGAACACGGCTTGATGCCGATACCGCAATGCTCTGGGAAGCGAATTTTCTTCACGCCCATTTCATCACGTAGGAATTTGATCACTTTCTCAGCTTCAGCAGAGTCTGCTTTCCACTCGATGCCCGCATAGATATCTTCTGAGTTCTCACGGAAGATAACCATATCGGTCAGTTCTGGGTGTTTAACTGGGCTTGGGGTGCCCTGATAGTAACGAACCGGGCGCAGGCAAACATACAGATCCAGTTCCTGACGCAGTGCAACGTTCAGGGAACGGATACCGCCGCCAACTGGCGTGGTCAGAGGGCCTTTGATTGCAACGCGGTAATCGCGGATGAGATCCAGCGTTTCGGCTGGCAGCCAGACGTCCTGGCCGTAGAGTTGGGTAGATTTTTCCCCGGTGTAAATTTCCATCCAGGAAATTTTACGCTCGCCTTTGTAGGCTTTTTCAACAGCGGCATCAACCACTTTAAGCATTGCCGGAGTCACGTCAATGCCGATACCGTCGCCTTCAATAAATGGGATAATCGGATTGTGTGGCACGTTCAGCTTGCCGTCTTTCAGGGTGATTTTTTGACCTTCCGCCGGAACAACTACTTTGCTTTCCATTCACCTCTCCTTCGAGCGCTACTGGTGTGCTCGTCATCCTTTACGCCACAGGTTGTTGCCGCTACTACGCCCACTCCATAAGCCTGGAGATGCACTGTCTTACCGTCTTCCTGCAACACAAAGAGTTAGAGCATTTTTGTTAATGTTTTGTAATAAGCCTGTCAATACTACCTGATTGTTTGGCGCCATGAAAGACTCTCGTTATTAGGCTATAATGCGCGAATCTATAAAGCCTGAAAATACTATGATTAAGACTTCATTTAGAAAAAACCAGCTTGAGCGATTCAGCTCACGACAAGCAACCAAACAACGTAAAGATAACCAACCAAAACGCGTTATCTTGTTCAATAAACCCTATGATGTTTTGCCGCAATTTACTGATGAAGCGGGTCGAAGCACCCTTAAAGATTTTATTCCCGTACAGAATGTATACGCTGCCGGACGCCTTGACCGAGATAGCGAAGGTCTGTTGGTGTTAACAAATGACGGTGCGTTACAAGCCAGGCTCACTCAGCCAGGTAAGCGTACGGGAAAAATCTATTATGTGCAGGTTGAGGGGCAACCGACGGATGACGCGATGGAAGCACTGCGCCTCGGTGTAACGCTAAACGATGGTCCTACATTACCCGCCGGTATTGAGTGTGTTGATGAACCGGAATGGTTATGGCCGCGTAATCCACCGATTCGCGAGCGAAAAGCCATCCCAACCGCCTGGCTAAAAGTGACTTTATATGAGGGGCGAAACCGGCAAGTCAGAAGGATGACCGCGCATGTTGGCTATCCGACGCTACGGTTAATCCGTTACTCAATGGGGGATTACACGCTAGATAATCTGCCAAATGGACAATGGCGAGATGCCTGAACATCAACAGATGAGTGCGGAACATGCTCCGCACTCATCCGCCGCTGCGGGTTAAGAGATATCTGGGACAATGATGCTCTTATATTTTTCCAGTACCGGTGAGTTGACGTCGGAGGCGTTTTTAAGCTGCCACAGATTGCGCGAGATCCCATCGTTTACCAGGTAGATAACGCCGGTTTCAATAGCCGACATCAGGCACAGCATCACCGGTTCATTCACCGTGTAGCCAATTTCCCCTTCCAGCAGGCGCTGGTAATCAATGTAGCGGAATACCCCTGCCTGGAATTCATAAGAGAGAATCGTTTTGCTCGTATTAACCGAGGATAGCACTTCACCGGTGCTAACATTGACCACACGTAAGTTAACCGCAATCTGATCGAGTTGGTATTGCGTGCTGGCCCCGATACCAAAGTACCGCGCCCCTGCCCCACCGGATTTCACATTGCTCTCATAACCGATTATCGACCCTTCAATCAGAATATTCGCCGCGACAAGTGAAGGGAGCGGCCCACGGTTATTGTCCGAGACCGTGCCATTTTCCTGCGCGGCGCGGATAATTTTGCGTTCGTTAAGCAGATTTTGCAGACCCTGGCGTTCTAACGGCGTGAACCAGTTTGAATCTTTCAAAGCGGAAACCAACATAGCCGTGGCACTTTGCGGTACTGACGTTGAAAAGTTACTTGCAGGATAGGGCTTGAACTGCCCGGTTTCATCCTGAATGTTGTAGACCGAGACAAACAGTTTCCCCACCGGTGGTGGCAGATGCGTTAGATCCTGATAGCTCTGCGAACGCGGCAACAACGTTGGTTTTGCCGCTTCTTTAGGTGCAGAGGTAATGCAACCTGTCAGCATGAACAGGCTAATAAGAATAGCCACTACGCCAGTTATCTTTTTCATGTCAGTATCTCGCCACGCTTTAATTCGATGAAATACTACTGAGTCCATCCACCTGGATGGTCGACGATTTCCCTGTGGCGCGGTCAAGAATATTCATCATGAGCTGCCCATCAGTATTTTTGATATCCACAATAAAATCTTTGGTAACGAGACGCCCTGGTTTCCCGGTTGAGATATTCCCCATTAAGTTTCCAAGTAGTTGGGATTGAATAGCAGAGGTAAAGTTATCCAGCGCCGAGGGTGTCGAAGACGTACTATTCCAGTCATAAGCATCTGGGTCTTTATAGGAATTTTGCGCATTAGCCTGCGACAGTAAAAAAGAACCGTTATTGGGGTTGCCGCCAAAGTTAGGGTTAACAAACTGGAAGGTCATGTTCCCTGCCTGGGCAGCGGTAGACAACAAACTCATACCAAGAATCAAAGAAAGCACTTTCATTGTACACTCCTAGAATTCGTCGTGGGTTAAATCACCAGTATTTAATAACGCTTTGTTGATGGCTCTTTTTTGCAAAGATTCATACACTGAGGCCAAAGCGATATTCACTTGTTTATCGAAGTCCCTTTTATTGGGGTATAAAAAAGTCTGATACAATAAATCCTGATCAACCTTTATAATGATCCAACTACCCCAACGGGCGCTGGGACGTTCATTAATCGTAATTGAGCCAGGGTACTCTTCTTCCCAATGGTCAGTAAATTCACGATAGAAATCATGACCAATACGGGTAATCGTGTTATCCGTCACGAGTCCTGGCACTTCAATTTCAGCAGAAATACTGGTGTGCGAAACCAATAGCATCATGACTGAAACTATTATACAGAGGTGATGTTTCATATTTATCGCCTGAGGTTTTCGTTAGCCCAGGTAACGGCCTGCGTCCTGTTTTTTACTTCTATCTTTCTAAAAAGATTATATAAATGGGTTTTAACGGTGTTTTCGCTAATAAATAGCAAACGCGCTATTTCAACATTCGATGCACCAATCCTGAGTTTATTGAGAATATCTTTCTCTCTTTGCGTCAGGCCGCTGGTATCATCATGATAGCGGTAATTTCCAGACTGATTAATGAGATAGCTAGTAAGATCATGAGGGAAGTGGCAGCCACCTTTTAATACATTACGAATCCCTTCGATTAATGTGTGCTCGTCAACCGAAAGGTTGAATACGGCACTAATATCAGTCCAAAGTTCCACTTCACGGAAAGAGTAGTCTTCAGGAACATTAAACAGCAGAACCTTCACTTTACCATGAAGACGCCGTAGTTCATTTTGCCACTGTAGGGTTCTTTTCTTCTCAAACTCACTTAAATCAACCAATGCCAGTATGCGTTCGGATTCCACTGGCTCCAGCATTTTTTGAATATTCTGTATCTTAACGTTAATCGCGAGTGCATTTTTTAGTTGATGAACAAGCGCGGTCGCTTGTAACGAAGGCCTTGTTATTAACAGTAAAATATCATTATTTACCGGATCTTTATCTGTCGGCATTATGTAAACCCCATCCACTTGCTGCTGGGAACGCGGCCCCTTTCTGACACGTATTAATAATACATATCAGAAAGGGCTGCTGTTCTGTGTAGTTGCTGATTAATAAGTATGACAATAAGGGGAGCGAATCCTATTCAATAAGATTTCGACTTCCAAAGTGCTGCAATACTGTTCAATCTAGACTTTGATATTTTTAGCGCAAGGGTTATTTGTGTGTCAAAATGTAACAGAGTGATGTCATTTTATTACAGAGGGCAATGTATTTCTCTTTGTTTTATATCTACTTTTTATTTTTAAATTATGTATTACTCATTTTCGTATGTGCTTATGCCACCTACGAAATCCAGGTTATATCTCCCTTTCGTAGCAAAAAAACAACAAGCGTAAATTTTTCCTTCCAACCATGGAGTGATGGATAGTGGCCTGCAGGATAGGTGTAAACTTTTCCAGTAAAAAATCTGCGGTAAAAATAATATCAACCAAAAATGAACCCCAATCCTTAACATTCAATGGTCATCACCCGCTAAAACTCATACTTTTCCCCGAATCCTAAATTCAAAATACATCATCTGGGTGAAAAACATCATCGCTCTGGGCAGACATACTCAATCCAGAAATCAGATTCATCCAATATTAACCTTGTAGTTATGGCATGGCTGATTTAACTCCTGACTTTAACCGCAGGTTAAATCAAGGTGAAATTATGAAACGTTGTTATTTATTAATAGCCATATTGGGATATTCATGTCTTGCTTCGGCAGGTAGTGATTTAGCCGGTTCTGAATTTTCAGTTCTGGATAGATTATCACGAGGCTACGATATGACCGCAATCACAGGTCAGCAGGGCAATAATAATATTGCCGCTATTAACCAGTCTGGGGGTCATAGCGTTGCTGCAATATCACAAAACGGCGAGCATAACTCGGCCTTATTAAATCAGAATGGATTTAATAACCGTGCAGCGCTTGCTCAATATGGCCGCGGCAATAACGCCTCGGTGAACCAGTCAGGAACGAACAACACGGTTTATCTCGTTCAGGCTGGTATCGCTAACGACGCGGATATTACGCAAACCGGTTTTGATAATACTGCGGTAGTTATTGATAAAGGTAGAAATAACCTCACGCAGATTAATCAAACGGGCACAAACCGCAACGCGGGAGTTGTGCAGAACTCAGCTGGCATGGCAATTCGTATTACCCAAAATTAGTGTTTTTACTGGTTATCAATCTCTAAACCTATGGGGTATCTTCATGAAAACGTGGAAAATTGTTATTTTGTCATCGTTGTTAACGTCTGGTGTAGCCCTGGCAACCGGAGGGGGCGGCGGTCACTCTCCTGGCGGTGGTGGCGGTTATCCTCCAGGTGGTGGAGGCGGTGGTTCTGGCGTCACGATCCCGCATCTACCAACCATTACAGCCAAAACCCCCGTCGTACCGCAGAGCGGAAGATGGGATGAGGTTATCCATGTTTATCAACCAGGCACAGGCAACGGTTCTTACGTCAACCAGAACAACTCATCGTTGTCTGTGATTGATGTACACCAGACAGGCAACTATGGCAGCTCAACGGTCACTCAGAATGCGACCAGAAGCTCCATTACGCTTGATCAAAGCGGCTGGGGTAACCAATCAAACGCAACGCAGAGCGGAACCACCAGCTCAATTGGCGTGACTCAGAGCGGGATCGGTAATGCATCCGGTGTCAATCAATCCGGCTCGGGTAATGCTGTAGTCGTCGCACAAAGCGGCAATTACAACACCTCAGGCGTAACACAATCCGGCACCAAGAACTCAACCAACGTATCTCAGAGTGGCGGTTCTAACCTTTCCAGCGTCAGTCAGGCAGGTTCAAACAACATTGTTGATGTCGCGCAATCCGATCTCGGCAACAAATCTTACGTTAATCAGCAATATGGGGATGGCTCAGCTATTCTGGTTTCCCAGGTTGGCGGCTTTAACTACAGCAGCGTAGAACAAGGCCATGACCGTGCTCTGGCCGTTGTTCAGCAAGGCTACGGCACCGGTAACAGCTCGACTATCGTCCAGCATTAATAGGTACAGCCGGATGAATTCTCATCCGGCTGATTTTCCTTCTCGCACGAGGAATAGCGATGCACCTTCTGCTTATTGCCGCGGCGCTTAGCAACCAGCTCTGGTTTGAAACCGAACAGCACGCAAGCACCCTTGTAGTCAGCCCGATGGCAACGCTTCTTGATGACTGCCACTGTCGGTTGACGATTAACGTCGTGCATCAAGGCCAATCCGGGCAGAGCAATAGTAGCCAGAGCGGCGAAATCATGATCAAAGGAAAGCAACCGCTGCAACTGGCCAGCATGACGCTGGATATCCCCCACGGCGAATGGACACAAATTACCGTGACGCTAAGTGACAGCAAAGGCATTATTTTGCAGCAGAGCTGGCAAACATCGACACCAGTTTGATTTCGCCCTCCTCTTCTTTATATCCTTATCATCTATTCATTTATTCACCTGATAAGGATGCCGCATGTTCAAACCCCATGTCACCGTCGCCTGCCTGGTTCACGCACAAGGCAAATTCCTGGTTGTTGAAGAGACCATTAACAATAAAGCACTGTGGAACCAGCCTGCGGGCCATCTGGAGGCTGATGAAACGCTTGTGCAAGCCGCTCGTCGTGAACTGTGGGAAGAGACCGGAATTCACGCAACGCCACAGCATTTTCTCCGACTCCATCAGTGGATTGCTCCAGACAAAACCCCTTTCCTGCGCTTTCTGTTTGTTATTGAGCTTAGCGAAATGTGCGCCACTGAGCCGCACGACAGCGATATAGACCGCTGCTTGTGGGTCACCGCTGAGGAAATTCTCAACGCGAAGAATCTGCGTTCTGCGCTGGTTGCCGAAAGCATTCGCAGCTATCAGCAAGATGCCCGTTACCCACTGTCGCTTATCGGCGAATTTAACTGGCCGTTTACAGAGGGTGTCAAGTAAAAGGCTGCGTGATAGAATATGCCGCCTTGAAGTCCAATGTCGTGAGTATTCCAATGTCAGAAAGCCAGAAAAAAGTGATCGTCGGCATGTCCGGCGGTGTTGATTCCTCCGTTTCCGCCTACTTGTTGCTGCAACAAGGCTATAAGGTAGAGGGCCTGTTCATGAAGAACTGGGAGGAAGACGATGGCGAGGAATACTGCACTGCTGCGGCCGATCTTGCTGATGCACAAGCGGTATGCGATAAGCTCGGTATTGAGCTGCATACGGTGAACTTCGCCGCTGAATACTGGGATAACGTGTTTGAGCTCTTCTTAGAAGAGTACAAAGCCGGCCGTACGCCGAACCCGGATATCCTGTGCAACAAAGAGATCAAATTTAAAGCCTTCCTTGAGTTTGCTGCCGAAGACCTCGGCGCCGATTATATCGCCACCGGGCACTATGTGCGTCGCGCCGATGTTAACGGTAAGAGCCAGCTCCTGCGTGGTCTCGACGGGAATAAAGATCAGAGTTATTTCCTTTATACGTTGGGTCACGATCAGGTCGCTCAAAGCCTGTTCCCGGTGGGTGAGCTTGAGAAGCCGCAGGTGCGTAAAATCGCCGAAGAGCTGGATCTCATCACCGCGAAGAAAAAAGACTCCACCGGTATCTGTTTTATCGGCGAGCGAAAATTCCGTGAATTCCTTGGCCGTTATCTGCCTGCACAGCCGGGCAAAATCATCACCGTTGACGGTGATGAAATCGGCACCCATCAGGGGTTGATGTACCACACTCTGGGTCAGCGCAAAGGTCTTGGCATCGGCGGTGTCAAAGAAGGAAGTGAAGATCCATGGTACGTGGTGGATAAAGATGTTGAGAACAACATTCTGGTTGTGGCTCAAGGTCACGATCACCCGCGCCTGATGTCGGTTGGGCTGATTGCTCAGCAGTTGCATTGGGTTGACCGCGTACCGGTGACCGGCACTTTCCGCTGCACCGTCAAAACCCGCTATCGCCAGACGGATATCCCTTGCACGGTGACCGCACTGGACGCAGAACGTATTGAGGTTCGCTTTGATGAACCTGTTGCCGCCGTAACCCCAGGGCAGTCCGCCGTATTCTATAACGGTGAAATTTGCCTGGGCGGCGGCGTCATTGAGCAGCGCTTGCCGCTGCCGGTAGCCTAACCATAATTAGCAACGTGACCCCGCCGCGGCGGAGGTTTAACGTAGCCTGTCAGACGTTGCGACGTTTGTCAGGCGCCAACAAGGAGTGAGCGTGGCGAAGAATTATTATGACATCACCCTGGCGCTGGCTGGCATCTGCCAGTCCGCCCGTCTGGTGCAGCAACTGGCCCATCAAGGCCACTGTGACAGCGACGCGTTACACGTTTCGCTAAACAGCGTTATCGATCTCAACCCAGACTCTGCGCTGGGCGTTTTCGGTGGCAGTGAAGCCAATCTTCGTCTCGGCCTTGAAACTTTGCTTGCCGTGTTGAATGCCAGCAGCCGTCAGGGTCTGAATGCTGAACTCACTCGCTACACGCTGAGTTTAATGGTGCTTGAACGTAAACTTGCCGCCGCCAAAGGGGCGATGGATACGCTCGGGAACCAAATTAATGGCTTACAGCGTCAGCTCGATCATTTTGATTTGCAGTCAGAAACGCTGCTCAGCGCCATGGCGGGAATTTACGTTGATGTAATTAGCCCGCTCGGCCCACGCATTCAGGTCACCGGCTCCCCGGCCGTGCTGCAAAGCCCACAGGTGCA
>Ga0308165_1002944_pt1 | contig 19216 bp, 16 predicted proteins | sample PhyWR2_FD_201032 | JGI IMG/M metagenome (GOLD analysis project Ga0308165, IMG submission 201032) | Phyllosphere microbial communities from UC Gill Tract Community Farm, Albany, California, United States - DLSLW.R2 | ecosystem: Host-associated > Plants > Phyllosphere > Unclassified | place: USA...
CTCGTCGGGATCGACGAGCCCGTCATCACCATCGGTGGGGACTGCGGCGTCGAACTCGCGTCGGTCGGTGAGGCCCTCCGACGCGACCCCGGCATCGCCGTCGTCTGGTTCGACGCCCACGGCGACCTCAACACCCCGCTCAGCTCGCCGTCCGGGTCGTTCAGCGGAATGGTCGCCCGAGCACTGACCGGCGAAGGCGCCGCGATGCTCCTGCCCGAGGCCCCACTCGATCCCGCCCGGCTCCTCCTCGTGGGGGTGCGCGACCTCGACGACGGTGAACTCGCCCACATCGAGGAGCGTGGCATCCCCATGGTCTCCTCGGTGATGACGAGCGCCGCCGAGGTGGTCGCCGCCGTCGAGGCGACGGGGGCCGACCGCGTCTACCTGCACGTGGACGTCGACGTCCTCGACCCCGCCGTCATCGCCGGCGTCAGCTCGGCCGTCCCCTTCGGTCTCGAACTCGGCACCCTGCTGGACTGCATCACCGCGCTCCGCGCGCGGTTCGGCTTCGCCGGGGCCGGCGTCACGGGCTTCTCCCCCGGTTCCCCCGACGCCGCAGCCGACGACCTCGGCACCATCCTCCGCATCATCGGCGCGATCAGTCGCGAACCGAAGCCCGACAGCACCAACCCGACAGGAGTCACCCCATGAGCCGTACCGTCGATCTCGTCGTCATCGGAGCCGGACCCGTCGGCGAGAACGTCGCCGACTACGCCCACAAGAGCGGTCTGAGCGTCGTCATCGTCGAGAGCGAACTGGTCGGCGGTGAGTGCTCCTACTGGGCCTGCATGCCGTCCAAGGCCCTCATCCGATCGGGCGCCGCCCTGCGTGCCGCCAAGCGCACGGGTGGAGCCATCCCCGAGGACACCGCGCTCGACCCGCTCAAGGTCCTCGCGCGACGGGACTCGTTCACGAGCGACTGGTCGGACGACGGCCAGGTCGAATGGCTCCAGGGCGCCGGCATCGAGCTGGTGCGTGGGCACGGTCGACTGACCGGCGAGCGCGAGGTCACCGTGACGGCCGCCGACGGTTCGACCACCGTGCTCACGGCGACGCACGCCGTCGCGGTCTGCACCGGATCCGCCGCGCTCCTGCCCGACATCGCGGGGCTGGCGGCAGTGGAGCCATGGACGAGCCGCGAGGCCACGAGCGTCCAGACCCTGCCAGCGTCCGTCGCCTTCCTCGGTGGCGGCGTCGTCGCCGTCGAGCTCGCGACGGCCTACCGCTCACTCGGGGTCGACGTCACGCTCGTCGCCCGCAGTGGCCTGCTCGGCAACACCGAACCGTTCGCCGGCGAACTCGTCGAGTCCTCCCTGCGTGAACTCGGCGTGACGATCGTGCACGCCTCGCCCACCGCCGTCTCCCGGACCGCCGACGGTGCCGTCACGCTCGAGTTCGACGATCGGGAAGCGGTGACGACGGCGGAACTCGTCGTGGCCACCGGCCGGACGCCACGGACGGACGACCTCGGGCTCGAGACCGTCGGCCTGGAACCGGGTGCCTGGATCGAGGTCGACGATCAGCTCCTCGCCCACGGCAGCGACTGGCTGTACGCCGTCGGCGACGTCAACCACCGGGCACTCCTGACGCACCAGGGCAAGTACCAGGCACGCGCCGCGGGCGTGGTCATCGCGGCACGGGCGAACGGCGAGGATGTCGACACCAGCCCGTGGAGCGACCACGCGGCGACCGCCGACCACCGTGCCGTGCCGCAGGTCGTCTTCTCCGAACCGGAGGTCGCCGCCGTCGGACTCACGGCCGCGCAGGCCGAGGCGGCGGGGATCGACCACCGGGTGGTCGACTACGACCTCGGTGGCATCGCGGGCTCGAGCCTCCACGCCGACGGCTACACCGGGCAGGCGAGGATGGTCGTCGACGAGGAGCGCGGCGTGATCATCGGGATGACCTTCGTGGGTCAGGACGTCGCCGAACTCGTCCACGCGGCGACGATCGCCGTCGTGGGTGAGGTGCCGCTGCACCGCCTCTGGCACGCGGTGCCGTCCTACCCGACGATGAGCGAGATCTGGCTGCGACTCCTCGAGACCTACCGGAGCGGTGCGTGACCCGTCCCGGCGACGTCGACGAGCCGCGGAGCCGTCGTTCCGGCGGCCCGTGGCTCGACTCACCGCTCAGCCGGATCGGGTACTGGTACGCCACGCTCACCGGGCTCGTCTGGGGCGCACTCTGGAGCACCGGTCCGGTCGAACGGCGGGGCGGGATGATCGTCTTCCGCGGGATGCCGTCGTGGACGTTCGGCCGAGGTGGCTCATGCGTCGGCGGGGTGTACCTCACCGACCGGAACGTGTCGACCCGGGTGCTCGAACACGAGGCGGTGCACAAGCGGCAGTGGCAGCGGTACGGCATGCTCTTCCCGCTGATGTACGCGATCGCCGGTCGTGATCCGCTCCGGAACCGGTTCGAGATCGAAGCCGGCCTCGAAGCGGGAGGCTACCTGCCGAAACGCCGCTGACGAGCGTCGCGGTGCGGTGCGGCCCGGTGCGAGGTCGTGTCAGTGCGATGCGCGCTCGACCGAGCTCGAGCGCTGACGTGCGCCGATGCTCGCCAGGGTCATCCTGAGGTCGTTCCGGAGACCCGTGAGGTGCTCCGTCTCGCCGCCGATCCACACGTGGTAGTCGGCCGCGTCGTGTCCGTCGACGTCGAGCATCTCGCTCGCCCAGGCCCGGGTCGCTCGCGCGACGGCCTGACCGCGTGCGCACCGGCTGCCCGTTCCGGGTTCCCCCGAACGCGCTGCGCGGACGAGCCACGTCACGACGACGCGTCCCGGCGAGTCGAGGGTGGTAATCGACGCGGCGTCGTCGACCTCGACGAACACCTGACCGCGGGCGCAGATGGGGAGCAGCGCGAGGACCTCGGCCAGCTCGCCGACCGACGACTCGTCGCCCGCGAGCAGCACGTGGCGTGCGTCCGCGACGGCGAACTCCGCCGGATCCTCGAAATAGCTCACGCGATCAGTATAGGCGAGCCTAAGCTCACTTCGGTCCCCCGCGCAGGGTCTTCCAAGGCGGCGGAGCACATCACGATCCGATCACTCTGTGACGCCCCCTGACACCGTGGCTGGCACCACACACGTCGACTGGGTACGCTCGCTGGAGCCCCAGCGATGCGGCTTTCCGGACGCGGTCCAGTATTCACGCGGCCCAGGCGGGAATGCCCGCTGCCCGGAACCGGTTGTGCGTCTCCAGATGCCGGCCACTCCAGCATCCCCGAAAGGACCTCCATGCGTCATCGTCAGCTGCGTCGTCAGCTCCTCACCGCCGCGATCGCGGTCACCGGCGCCGCCCTCGTCCTCACCGGCTGCGCAGGCCCGGCCGCGACGCCGACGCCCGACGCCGACGCGACCCTGCGGGTCGGTCTCGTCCTGGAGCCCTCCGACCTCAACATCCGCACCACCTCCGGCGCCGCGCTCGACCAGATCCTCATCGACAACGTCTACCAGGGCCTCGTGTCCCGCACCGAGGACAACCAGATCGTCGACACGCTCGCGAAGAGCCACGACATCAGCGCCGACGGTCTCACCTACACCTTCGTCCTCCGCGACGGCGTGACCTTCCACGACGGTGCCGCCCTGACCGCGGCCGACGTCGTCGACTCCATCACCCAGGTGCAGCAGGACCCGACCTTCGTCGACAACGTGGCGCTCCAGAAGGTCGCCTCGATCACGGCCGTCGACGACTCGACCGTGCAGTTGCAGCTCACCTCGCCCGACTCCAACCTGTTGTGGACCCTGACCGGACGCGCAGGACTCGTGCTGGAGTCGGGCGCCACCAACGACCTGTCGACGACCGCCAACGGCACCGGGCCGTTCACCTTGAAGACTTGGAAGCAGGGCGACAGCATCACCTTCGACCGGAACGCGAAGTACTGGGGCGACGCTCCGAAGGTCAAGGAGGTCGTCTTCAGCTACATCCCCGACGCCTCCTCCGCCGTCAACGCCACCCTCGCCGGCGAACTCGACGTGCAGACGGCGCTCGACGCGAACCTCAAGGACCAGATCACCCGCGCCGACGGGTTCAGCATCACCGAAGGCAAGACGACCGACAAGTACACCCTCGCCTTCAACAACCAGCGCGCTCCCCTGAACGACCCCCTCGTCCGGCAGGCGCTCCGCTCCGCCATCGACCACGCCGCGATCGTCGAGGCCGTCGGCGGCGCCGCGGTCGAACAGTACGGACCGATCCCCGAGCTCGATCCGGGCTACGAGAACCTCAGCGAGCTCGTGAAGTACGACCCGGAACAGGCGAAGGCGCTCCTCGCCCAGGCCGGCCAGGAGAACCTGTCCCTGACGCTCACGATCCCGAGCTTCTACGGAACCTCGGTGGCCAACGTCCTGGTGTCCGAGTTCAAAGCCATCGGCGTCACCCTCACCGTCAAGAGCGTCGAGTTCCCGACCTGGCTGAACGACGTCTACACGAACAAGGACTACGACCTCAGCTACGTGAACCACGTCGAGGCACGCGACTTCCAGAACTGGGCGAACCCGAACTACTACTTCGGCTACGACAACGCGCAGGTCCAGTCGCTCTATGCTGAATCCGTAGCGGCGACCGATCCGGCCGTCGCAGCCCAGAAGCTCAAGGAGGCGGCGTACCTCGTGTCGAAGGACAACGCCGCCGACTGGCTCTACACCGCGATCACCCTCACGGTGGTGCGCGACGGCGTGACCGGCTTCCCCGTGGACTCGGTCAACTCGCGCATCAACCTGGCGAAGGTCGCCGTGACCGGGTGACCCGCTTCATCCTGACGAGGCTGGTACTCCTCCTCGTCGGGCTCCTCGCCGCCAGCGCCCTGATCTTCTTCACCATCAGGGTGCTCCCGGGCGACGTCGCCCAGGTCATCGCAGGGACGGACGCGACGCCCGAAGCGGTCGCCGCGATCCGTGAACAGTTGGGACTCGGCCAGCCCGTCCTCCTGCAGTACCTCGACTGGATCGGCGGGTTGCTCCGCGGCGATCTCGGGAACTCGCTCCTCACGGGCACCCCCGTCGCCAGCGAACTCGCCCAGAAGGCGCAGGTGACCGTCCCGCTCGGCATCATGGCCCTCGTCATCGCCCTTGCGTTCAGTGTGCCGCTCGGGGTGTTGGCGGCCGTCCGGCGCACCCGCGCGACGGGCGTCGTCATCTCCTTCGCGTCGCAGGGGCTCGCCGCCGTCCCGGTCGTCTGGGCCGGCATGATGCTCGTGCTCCTCTTCGCCGTCGTACTCGGTTGGCTCCCGGCGCAGGGCTTCCCGCGCGCGGGCTGGAACGATCCGCTGGCGGCGATCCGCGCCCTCCTCCTCCCGGCGCTCACGATCGGCGTCGTCGAGGGCGCGGTCCTGCTGCGCTTCGTCCGTTCCGCCGCCCTCGACGCGATCGGCCAGGACTACGTCCGGACGGCGGCGGCGAAGGGGCTGACCCGTTCGCAGGCACTCATCCGCCACGGGCTGCCGAACGTGGCGCTCTCGGTCGTCACCGTGCTCGGGCTCCAGATCGCCGGGCTCATCGTCGGCAGCGTCATCATCGAACAGCTCTTCACGCTGCCCGGCATCGGGCGCATGCTCGTCGCCGACGTCGGCAACCGCGACCTCGTGAAGGTGCAGGGCGAGCTCCTCGTCCTCACCGGGGTGGTCCTCGTGATCGGTGCCGTCGTGGACGTCGTCCACCGTCTCGCAGACCCCCGACTCCGAGAACGGGAGCGGACCACATGACCGCCGGTCAGGATCACCCGCGTCGGCGCGCGGCATCAGGCGGACTCCGCACCCTCGTGTCCGGCCCGGCAGGCGTGTTCGGCCTCGTCGTGGTCACCCTGCTCCTCCTGAGCGCCAGCGTCTCCTTCCTCTGGACGCCGTACGACCCCCAGCTCACCGATCCGTTCGCGAAGTGGCTGGCTCCGTCGCCGGCCCATCTGCTCGGCACGGACGAGGTCGGACGCGACATCTTCAGCCTGCTGCTCGTCGGTGCGCGGGTGACCGTGGCCGTCGCGATCGGTTCCGCAGTCGTCTCGACGGTCATCGGGGTCGCCCTCGCCGCCCTCGGTTCACTCACGCGGCGCTGGGTCCGGGAGACGGTCGCGGTGCTGATCGACATCCTCATCGCGTTCCCCACACTGCTCATCGCCATGATGATCGCCTCGGTCTTCGGCGGCTCGCTGTGGGTCGTCATCTGGGCGGTGGGCATCAGCTTCGGCGTGAACATCGCCCGGGTGACCCGCCCCGAGATCCGCCGGGTCTCGCACAGCGAGTACGTGCTCGCCGGCAAGGCCGCCGGTCTCGGACCGGTGAGGAACCTGACGCGGCATCTGCTGCCGAACGTCGCACCGGTGTTCATCGTCCAGCTGTCGTGGTCGATGGCGGTCGCGGTGCTCGCCGAGGCGGGCCTGTCGTACCTCGGCTACGGCGCCCCCTCCAGTGTCCCGTCCTGGGGTCGGATGCTCAGTGAACTGCAGACCTACCTCGCCGTGCACCCGCTGTCTGTGCTGTGGCCGGGGCTCGCCATCACCATCACCGTCCTCGCCCTGAACCTGCTGGGCGACGCCCTCCGGGACGCGACCGATCCGACCCTCGGTCGCCGGGGACCCGCCTCGACCCCCACCTCGCCCCAGGGGGTGACCGCATGAGTCTCGACGTCCAGGACCTCGTCGTCACGCTCGGTGGCCGCCGGGTCGTCGACGGCGTGAGCTTCAGCGTGCCGGCGGGCGCACGGTTCGGCCTCATCGGCGAGTCCGGATCCGGGAAGTCGCTGACGGCGCTGGCGATCCTCGGACTGCTCCCCGACGGCGCCTCGGTGAGCGGCAGCATCCGCTGGCAGGGCGAGGAACTCCTCGGCCGCGACGACCGCGAACTCGCGCGGATCCGCGGGCGTGAGATCGGGATCGTGTTCCAGGAGCCTCGGACGGCACTCAACCCGATCCGCACCATCGGACGACAGATCGGCGAGCCGCTGCGCATCCACGAGGGGCTGTCGAAACGGGAAGCGCTCGACCGTGCCGTCGAACTCGCCGCGCGGGTCCGTCTGCCCGACCCCGAGCGCATCGTCCGGCGGTACCCGCACCAGCTGTCGGGCGGACAACGCCAGCGGGTCGCGGCCGCCATCGCCCTCGCCTGCGGACCCTCCTTGCTCATCGCGGACGAGCCGACCACGGCGCTCGACGTCACCATCCAGTCGGAGATCCTCGGCCTCTTCGAGCGTCTCGTGAGCGAGACCGGGGCGTCCCTCGTCTTCATCACCCACGACCTCGCGGTCCTCTCCCGGATCGCCAGTGACGCCGTGGTGCTCGCGCAGGGGAAGGTCGTCGAGGCCGGGCCGGTGGCCCAACTGCTGTCGATGCCGGTGTCGCCCGTGACGCAGCGGCTGTTGGCCGCCGCGAAGACCATGAGCTGGAAGGGCGAGGACGATGACTGAGCCGCTGCTCCACGCCCAGGGGCTCGGACGGGTCTACACCAACCCGAGGGAGTCGCTCTTCCAGCGCCCGAGCCGCACCGTCGCGCTCCACCCGAGCGACCTCGTCGTCGCCCCCGGTGAGGCCGTCGGCATCATCGGTGAATCGGGGTCGGGCAAGTCGACACTCGTCCGGCTCCTGCTCGCCCTCGATACTCCGAGCTCCGGGACGGTGGAGTTCGACGGCCGCCCGGTGAGCGCGGCGGCGAGCGCCAGGAGCCTGCACTGGTTCCGTCGACAGACGGGCGTGGTGTTCCAGGACCCGTACGCGTCGCTCGACCCGCGCATGAGCGTCGGTCGGATCGTCGCCGAGCCGCTCGCGGCGCTCGGCATCGAGGGCGACCATCGTTCCCGGGTCCGAGGGGTGCTCCGGCTCGTCGGGCTCGACGCCGATGCGGCTGATCGGTTCCCTCATGAGTTCTCGGGTGGTCAGCGCCAGCGCATCGCGCTTTCGCGCGCGATCGTGCACCGCCCGCGCCTCCTCGTCGGCGACGAACCGCTCAGTGCGCTCGACGTGACCGTCCGGGCGCAGATCCTCGAGTTGCTCGGCGGGCTGCGGCAGGAGCTCGGGCTGGCGATCGTGCTCGTCTCACACGACATCGGCGTGGTGCAGCATCTCTGCGACCGGGTCGTCGTCATGCGCGACGGGGCGATCGTCGAAGAGGGTCCGGTCGACAAGGTCCTCAGTCGGCCCTCGCATCCGTACACGACCCAGTTGCTCGCCTCGGTCCCCCGCCTCTGACGCCGTCCCGGTCCCTGAGCCCGTCGAGCGGCCTCAGGCCGGCGGGTCCGCCAGGCGCCGGTGCCGGCGCAGGGCCGCGCGCTGGCTCGGTGACTCACCGTGCAGGACGAGCCCGATGACCCAGAGGACGACGCGCGTCGCCGGCACGACCGGCAGCGGGATCGGCCCGAGGTGGGCGGTGCGGAGCCCGAGGATGCGTCGGTATTCGGGCGGGATCGTCGCGACCGCCCCGGCGAACAGGACCGAGTAGGCCGGGAGGAGCGACCGCTCGAGCGGCGGTCGGCGGAGGAAGGCGAGGGTCTCGGTCACCCGGGGACCACCGGTGAGCTCGCCCCGATCGAGGTAGCCCCGGAGCTGTTCGGCCAGTTCGTCGGCGGACCGCGGTGGGTCGACGACCCCCATGAGGTCCCCGGCGAGCGCCCAGTCGGAGACGTAGGCGTCCGGTCCGCCGGGGATCGGACCACCCCAGGTCCGCCGGACGCTCAGGAAGGCGTCGGTGAAGGCCAGGTGGACCCAGCGCAAGAGGTCGGGGTCGTTGGCGGCGTAGGGCCGGGCGACTCCGTGCGCGTCAAGATACTCGCCCACCACTCGCTCGTGAAGTTTCAGGACGTAGTCGCTCGTCCGCCGCGCCGTCTCGCGATCGCCGTACGTCACGGTGAAGATCCAACGAATGGTGCCGTCGAGTCGACCGAGGGGGTCCTCCCGGTATCGGGACCAGTCGTGGACACCGGCCAGGGCGCCCGGGTGGGCGGCCTGCAGCAGGAGCGCCCGGATACCGGCGACCATCGTCTCGACCCCGCCGTGGACGACCCAGGCCGCAGACTCGGGCGCGAAGTGGCCGGTGTCGGTGCCGTCCTCGAGATCGAGCGTCCACTGCGGCGGGCGGTCCTGCTCGACGGCGAAGACGGAGAGGATGCGCGCCCGGAGGCCGGCGAGCAACCGTGTGCGCAGACGGGAGACAGGACGTCGCCCGGTACCGCTGTCCGTCACTCGATCGTCCTCCGCCCGCCGTCACGACGAGCCTACGTCGGGATCGCGCGTCACCCGCCCGTAGGGGGATCGTCTCCCGTCTTCCGGTCCCTGAGCCTGTCGAAGGGCCCCTCGGCAGGGCCCCGGTCACCGGCCGGGCTTGCGGGCCTCGATGAGGATTCGGGAGGAGTGCGCGACGAACGGGCCGTCCTCCTGCAGGGAACGGTGCAGCTCCTGCAGGCGGTCGAGGTACCGCGCGGAGGTGAATCCGGGCACCATCCAGATCACCTTGCGCAGGAACCAGACGATCGCACCGACGTCGTGGAACTCGATCCGCAGCCGTTCGGTCCGCAGCTCCACGATCTCGAGTCCGGCGGCGCGGGCGCCGTCGGCCTCGTCATCAGGGTGACGTGCTCGACGGACGGCTTCGGGCTGCGGGCCGAGGAAGGCCTCGACGAGTTCGAACACGCTCGCCGGTCCGACGTGCTGGGCGAGGTAGCCTCCTCCCGGCGCGATCACCCGCGCCACGTCGGCCCAGTCCACAGCTACGGGATGCCGGCTCGACACGAGCGCGAACGAGTCGTCCGCGAACGGCAGTGGAGCACCCTCCTCCGTGCGAACGACGACGACCCCGCGCGGGTGCAGGCGGGCGGCGGCTCGGGCGAGGTTCGGTGGCCAGGACTCGGTGGCGGCCGCGAGCGGTGGAAGCACCGGCGCCGTGTCGAGCACCTCTCCCCCGCCGGTCTCGAGGTCGAGCGAGGACGGGACGTCGGCCAGACGTCTCCCGAGCAGCTCCGAGAACCGCCAGGAGGGGCGCGCCTCACTGGCTCGGCCGTCGAGCCACGAGAAGTCCCATCCGTCGACCGAGGCGGCGTCGGCCTCGGCGACGAGGTCGTCGAACGATCGTGACATGGTCTCCTCCGTGCGTGGCTCCGTGGTCGGTGCGCTCATCCGACGGCCTCGAACCGGCTCGGATCGAGCCGCTCGACGTCGAACCGCGGCACCGCGTCGAGCAGCTCCCGAGTGTACGCGTGCTGCGGATGCCCGAGGACGGCCGAGGCCGGACCCGACTCGACGACGCGCCCGGTCGACAGCACCGTCACCTCGTCGGCGATCTGCCGGACGAGACCGAGGTCGTGCGAGATGAACAGGTAGCTGAGCGCGTGCTCGTCCCGGAGGTCGAGGAGCAATTCGACGATCTGCGCCTGCACCGAGACGTCGAGCGCCGAGGTGGGCTCGTCGAGGACGAGGACCGACGGCGCGAGGACGAGCGTCCTCGCGAGCGCGACCCGTTGGCGCTGGCCGCCCGACACCTCCCGTGCACGACGCCCCAGCGCACTCGCGGGGAGGGCGACCTGATCGAGGATGGTCGCGACGCGGCGCCGGCGTTCGTCGGCGCTCCGCACCCCGTGGATCCGCAGGGGCTCCTCGATGATCTGTCCGACGGTGTACCGCGGATCGACCGCCGAGAGCGGGTTCTGGTAGACCAACTGGAGGTCGCGCGCGAATGGGTTGGCGACGGCGTTGTCCCGTGACAGCTCCCGGCCGGCCACCCGCACCGACCCGTCGTCGAAGGACGTGAGCCCGGCGACGATGCGGGCGAGTGTCGATTTGCCCGACCCGGACTCGCCCACGAGCGCGTGGATCGAGCGCGGGCGGAGCATGAGCGAAGCCTCGTCGAGTGCGGGCGGCGTCTGGGGATCGCGCCCGTACCGTTTCGACACGTGCGACACCTCGACCACGGCGGGTGGCACGATCGTCCCGCCGCGCTGCTCCACCTGCACCTGCTCGGCCGCAGCGCGGATGCGTTCCCGGTAGCGCAGCGGCGACGACGCGGGCGAGTCGGAGAGCAGCGCGACCGTGTAGGGGTGCTGCGGTGCAAGCAGCACCTCCTCGGCCGGGCCCGATTCACGGACGTTCCCGTCCTGCAGGACCACGATCGCGTCGCTGCGCTCCTGCGCCAGCGCCAGGTCGTGGGTGATGAAAAGGATCCCGAGCCCGAGCTCCTGCCGGAGGCCGTCGAGGAGGTCGAGGATGCGCCGCTGGACGGTCCCGTCGAGCGCGGACGTCGGTTCGTCGGCGATGAGCAGCTTGGGCCTCGCCGCGATGGCGATCGCGATGAGCACCCGCTGCAACTGCCCGCCGGAGAGCTCGTGCGGGTAGGACCGCACGCGGGCCGAGGCCTGACGGATGCCCACGTGCTCGAGCAACTCGATCACGCGCGCGGGGACCTCCGAGCGCGGGGTGTCGCCCGCCACCTGGACCGCCTGGGCGATCTGCACGCCGATCCGCTGCAGCGGGTCGAGTGAACTCAGCGGATCCTGCGGGATGAAACCGAGCGTCGAGCCGCGCAGGGGGCGCCACTGCTTCCGGGAGAAGTCGGCGACCTCGTGTCCGGCGACCGCGACCCGACCGGCGGTGACCGAGCCGTTGCCCGGGAGGAGTCCCGCGACCGCCCGGGCGATCGTGCTCTTCCCCGAACCGGACTGACCCACGAGCGACACCGTCTCGCCGCGGCCGACCTGGAAGGACACGTCGCGCACCGTGTCAGTCGGCCCCCTCGAGCCACGCGTCCGGTACCCGACGGCGAGCCCGTCGACGAGCAACGGCACCGGAGCCGCGTCGACGACGTGGAGTGAGCTGTGCTGCAGGGCTGCCTGGTTCATGCGGTGGTCCTCTCGCGGGTGAGCTGGCTGAGACGGCTGATGGCGAGCACGGTGACGGCGATCACGAGGCCCGGGACGACGACGAGCCACGGCGAGGACACGACGTACTGACGACCCTCGGAGACGAGCAGGCCCCACTCCGGGTCGGGCGGTGGGGCTCCGTACCCGAGGAAGCTGAGCGAGGAGATCCAGATGATGGCGAGGCCGAACTGGAGGGCCGTGAGCGACAGCACCGCGGAGTACGAGTTCGGGAAGACGTGCTTCGCGAGGACGTACGCCCGCGAACCGCCGAGATGGTGACTCGCCTCGACGAACGGCAGGTCCTTCACCGTCAGCACCTCGGAGCGCATGATCCTGGTGAACGCCGCGATCGAGGAGATCCCCACGGCGACGGCCGCGTTCAGGGTGCCGAAGCCGAGCGCCACGACGACGACCATCGCGAGGAGCAGCCCGGGGATCGAGAGCAGCACGTCGACGATCCGGCTGATGACGGCGTCGACGAGACCGCCGAACGACGCGGCGACGAGCCCGAGGACCGTGCCGGCGCCGAGACCGATGAGGACGGCGACCGCCGAGCCGAGCAGGGTCCGACCGGTGCCGTGGATCACCCGCGACAGCAGGTCGCGACCGAGGGAGTCGGTTCCGAACCAGTGCGCGACCGATGGTGCGGCGAGCGCGTTGGCGTCGTCGGGCTCGAGCGGGTCGTACGGCGTGAGGAGGCCGGGTGCGATCACGGACACGAGGACGAGACCGACGACGATGATCGCCAGGACGTCCGCGACCCCGAGGCGGCCGAGGAGTCGACGGAACGCGTCCGGTCCGTCGTCGGCCGCGGTGACGTCGCGGTCCGCTTGGAGTCGGAGGCTCATGCGTCCACGCTCGCTTTCGTCGGGATACCGCCGGGTACCGCCGTCCCCGTCGCCGCCGCTGTCGCGACAGCAGGCCTGGCGAGGCGGGAGCGTCGTGACCTCCCATGCCCGGGCCGGACGATGCGCGGGTCGAGGACGGGGTAGACGAGGTCGGTCACGAGGTTGATGCCGACGTAGATGGAGGAGATGAGGATGACGACGGCCAGGATCACCGGGGTGTCCTGATCGCGCACGCTCTCGAAGGTGATGAATCCGAGGCCGGTGCGGGTGAACACGGCCTCCACGACGACGGCACCGGCCAGCAACTCTCCGACGACGAGGGCGAGCATCGTGATCGACGGGATCGCACCGTTCTTCAAGACGTGGACGAGGGCGATCCGGACCTCGCTCGTCCCCTTCGCGCGGAGCACGGTGACGAAGGGTTCGTCCGCAGCCTTCCGGAGTCCCTGGATCAACACCTGCGTCAACGGACCGTTGACGGCGAGCGCCAGGGTCAGCGCCGGGAGCACGTAGGACACGAAGCCCTGATCGCGGACCGACGACACCCAGCCGAGCTGGAAGGAGAAGATCGCGAGGAGCACGAAGCCGATGAGGAAGCTCGGCGCGGAGATGGAGGCGATGGGCGCCGATGCCGCGATGCTCCTGATCGCCCTGACGGGGGCGTACACGGCGGTGAGCGCGATCGCGAGCGACAGCACGATCGTCATGACGAACGCCACGCCCGCGAGCACGATCGTGTCCGAGAAGCCCTGCGCGACGAGGTCCGACACGGCACGACCGCTCACGAGCGAGTAGCCGAGGTCCCCGTGGAGCAGCCGACCGACCGTCAGCGTGAACTGTTCGATCGGCGACAGGTCGAAGTGGTAGTACGCCCGCAGCGCCTCGCCGGCGGACGGGGGTAGTGGGTTGAGCGGGCTCGTCAGCTTGTTCTCGATGGGGTCGCCGGGCAGGACGAAGAGGGTGAAGAAGACGAGCGTGTAGACGAGGGCGATCACGAGGAGCGCCTGGGCGACGCGCCTGATCACGTACTCGCGGTACTGCCGGCGTCGCGTGTCCGCCGCGCTGGCGTTCGGATGCTGGTTGGACATGTGGGGCCTCCTCTCGGAAGGGACGGGACCGGACACGGGAGGGCCGTCCGATCGACGGCCCTCCCGCTCGCTCAGTCCTCGATCGAGGTGTTGTAGAACTCCGGCAGGGCGCCGTCGGTGAGGGAGAAGCCCTTCACCCGATGCTGGGTGACGAACACCTGGCTGTCGTTGAGGATCGGGACGACGTAGGCCTGGTCGATCAGGTGGTCCTGGATCTGACCGAGGATCGCCGCGCGGGTGTCGTCGTCGGTCGCGGCGTTCTGCGCGTCGAGCAGCGACTGCAGGGTCGTGTCGGAGCCGGCGAGACCGAGGAGGTCTGAGCCGTCCTTGCTGTAGTACTCGCTGAGGCCCTTCGAGGGGTCAGGGTGCGGCCAACCGACCCGGAGCGCCCCGACCTCCGGGTCCGCGAACGCGGTCGCCCAGTAGGTGGAGTAGTCGAGCTCGTTGAGCGACAGCTCGATCCCGACGTCCTTGAACTGGTTCTGGATCTGCTGGAAGAGGCTCTTCGCCGTGTTGTCGTAGACGTCGATGTAGGTCTTCACCGTGAGCCGCTCGCCGCCCTTGGTGCGGTAGCCGTCCGCGTCGCGCTCGGTCCAGCCGGCTCCGTCGAGGAGGCGGTTCGCCGCATCCGGGTCGTAGGCGAACTTCGCCGATTCGTCGACGTAGCCGAAGGTGCCCGGCGACAGGACCGACGTCGCGGGCGTCCAGCTGTCGGTGTACTGCGTCTCGATGATCTGCTCACGGTCGATCGCGTGCAGCAGCGCCTTGCGGACGTCGACGTCGTCGAGGAACGGAGCCTGGCTGCGGAGGAACCACTGGTTGCTGAGACCGACACCCGTCTTGGACACGATGTCGTAGCCGGCGTCGACGAGCCCCTGCTCCTCGCTCGGCTGGACGTAGCGGATGACGTCGGCCTCGCCCGACTTCAGGGTGCCGAGCCGGACGCTGTCCTCCTGCACGGGGATGACCGTGACCGAGGCGAGGTGCGCCTCGCCCTGGTTCGGGGAGGACGGCGGGGCCCAGGCGTACCCCTCACGACGGTCGAGCACGATCTCCTTGCCGTAGGTCTCGGAGGCGACGACGAAGGGGCCCGAGCCGATGAGGTTCACGAACTTCGACTGCTCCTCCTTGCTCGCGTCGATCGTGGCGTCGGCGACGAGCCCGGATCCCCACCCGGTGAGCACGTTGAGGAAGGGCGCGTAGGGTGCGGCGAGGACGACGGTGACGGTGCTGGTCGCGTCGTCCGGCGTCGCGACGAGACCGGGCGGGAACTGCGCGTTCGGGGTCGTGCCCTTCGCCTCGTCGCCGGTCGACTGCCAGTTCAGGTTCTTCGCGACGCTCGTGGCGTCGACGGCGGTGCCGTCGCTGTAGGTGACGCCGTCCCGGATCACGAAGGTGTACGTGAGACCGTCGGGGCTGACGGTCCAGGAGTCGGCGATCCACGGTTCGAGTTCGCCCGTCTCCGCGTTCCGGTAGAGCAGGCGGTCGGTGATGTTCTGCTGGAGCGCACGGGTCTGCCACGTGCCAGCCTCCTGCACCTGCGCCGAGGTGGGGATCTCCGCGTCGAGGTAGGTGAGGCTGCCACCGTCCGCGTCTGACGAGGCCGACGCCGCCGAGCAGCCGGTCAGCGCGATGCTCACGGCGACGAGGGCTGCGGCGGCGAGTCGTGCTCGCCGTCTGGTGGTTCGGGTCATGACGGGTACTCCTGTGGGTCGGGGTGGTCCGGTGCTGTGCCGGTGTGGTTGCCCATCCTGGTCGGCGCACCGGGCCACCCCGCCGCTCTGTTACGACAGGTTTCCCGCGGGTTCCTTCGATGACGCCGTGTGACCGTCGAGCGCCCTCTCGTGCTGGTCGCCGAGGTTCCGTCCTCCGCGATATCGTGCGGCCGGGTGGTCGTCGGGGAGCCGGGCCGCCCCGCCCGTCAGGCGCTCGCGGAGCGTCTCCCCCGGTCGATACGCGTCGCGCAGCCGCCCTCGGCGACGCAGCTCCGGCACGACGAGTTCGACGAAATCGGTGAGCGTGTCGAGGCTGTGGTACTGCCGCAGGTTGATCCCGTCGATACCGACCTCGTCCAACCATCGCTCGATCTCGTCGGCGACGACCTCGGGGGTGCCGACAGCGAAGAAGTCCCGTTCGAGGTCGCTGCCGACCCGCACGATGAACTCGCCGACGGTGCCGGCCGTCACCTGCGGCGGCAGGGCGTCCGCCGGGACCCCCTCTGCGGCGAGCGCCTCGGCGACGGTCCGGTCCTCCGGGTGCGCCAGCGGGTCGAACGGCAGCCCGGCGTGCACGAACCGACCGACGATACTCGCATGCTCGCGGTACTGCGCGGCCTTGGCCTCGGCCTCCTCCTGCGTCCGCGCGACGATGACGGCCGCCTGGACGACGATCTTCAGCGCGGCCCCGTCGCGTCCGTTGTCGGCCGCTGCCGCACGGAACCGCTCCAGGAGGGGGCCTGCACCACCTGGACCCCGCACGCCCGTGAACACGGCCTCGGCGTGCCGTCCGGCGAACGCGATGCCGGCCGGTGAGGCGGTCGCGGTGTAGAGCAGCGGTGTCCGTTGGGCGCTCGGCTCGGACAGGTGCGGTCCGGCGACCTGGAAATAGCGCCCGACGTGATCGATGTACCGCACCTTGTCGGGGTCGGAGTAGACGCCGGCCTCCCGGTCACGGATGACGGCGTCGTCGTCCCAGGACCCCTCCCAGAGCTTGTAGAGGACGTCCAGGTATTCCTCGGCGATCGCGAACCGTTCGTCGTGCGGGATCTCCTCGACGAGGCCGAAGTTCCGTGCGGCGTTCGGCAGGTAGGAGGTGACGATGTTCCACGCGACGCGGCCGTTCGTCAGGTGGTCGAGGGTGCTCATGCGACGCGCGAAGGCGAACGGCGGCTCGTAGCTCGTCGAGAAGGTGATGCCGAAGCCGAGGTGCTCGGTCACGGCGGCCATCGCGGGGACGACGAGCAGCGGGTCGTTGTTGGGGATCTGCAGGCCCTCACGCAGGGCGTCGGCCGGGCCGCCGCGGAAGACGTCGTAGGCGCCGACCACGTCCGCGATGAAGATCGCGTCGAACCCGCCCGCCTCCGCTGTCCGGGCAAGTGTCGTCCAGTACCGGATGTCGGTGTACTGGTCGCGTCGGTTGTCCGGCAGGCGCCAGAGGCCGTGGGTGATGTGGCTCACGCAGTTCATCTCGAACAGGTTGAGGATGAGCTGCTTGGGGCTGGACCGCGTCGGGCTGGACTGTTCGCTGATGATCGACTCCTCCGGTGGAGCGGCGATCGGTCCGTCCGGACCGGGCCGCCTCAGCACCCTAGGCGCAGCGGGAGGGACGAGGTCCGGCCGCGGTGTCACATCCCGTCATACGCCACCGGGCGACGCGAGGGCGACGATCGGTCAGCGGGCGACGGACGGGACGCGGTCCTGCCAACGCAGTCGCCGCTCCAGTTGCGCACCGAGGGCGAGCAGGGTGGCCTCGCCTCCGGGACGCCCGATCAGCTGGACGCCCATCGGCAGCCCCTCGGACGTCTCGTGCACCGGGAGCGTGATGGCCGGCAGGCCGGTCGCGTTCACGAAGGAGGTGTGCGGCGCGTAGCGCACCTGCTGCTCGAAGTTCAGCTCGGGCGAGTCCTGGTCGTACCACCCGATCGGCCGTGGTGTCTGGGCGAGCGCCGGCGTGATGATCGCGTCGAACGGCGCGAACTGCGCGAGGACGCTGCGTTCGAACCGGTGGAGACTGGCGAGCGTCTCCATGAGCCGGGTCGCCGGCAGCGCCCGACCGCGCTCGACGAGGGACCTCGTGATGGGTTCGAGGAGCGCCAGCTCCGCCTCCGAGGACGCCGGGACACCGGCCGCTGAGGCCTGCCAGATCGTCGTGAAGTCGGTCGGGTACCGTTCGGCGTCGCGAAGAGTGAGCTCCTCCAAGCCGTGCCCCATCGCGGTGAACGCCCGGGTGGCGACGTCGACGGCGGCGCGGGCCTCCGGGTCCACCGCCAGCTCGAAGGCGCTGTCCCAGGGTGAGCCGTCGAGGACCGCCAACTGGAACCGGCCCTCGCCGCGCACGGCGTGCCCGAGCAGGGGTCCGTCATCGGCGTCGGGTGCTCGCAGCGTGAAGTGATGGTCGATGCGTCCGTGCACGCGCTCGATCATCGCGTCGAGCAGGAGCGCCGCGTCGGCGACGGTCCGGGCGATCGGCCCGGGGACGACGAGGCCGGCGAGTCGGTCGACACCGGAGCCCGCGGGGACGAGCCCCCGCGTGGGCTTCAGGCCGACGAGCCCGCAGGCGGCCGCCGGGATGCGGACGGAGCCGCCACCGTCGGAGCCGGGGGCGAACGGGAGGAGCCGCGCGGCGACGGCGGCTGCGGCCCCGCCACTCGACCCCGCCGCTCCGCGGTCGAGGGCCCACGGGTTCCGCGTCGGCACCCCGTCGAGCGGCTCCGTGTAGCCGTAGAGCCCGAACTCCGGGGTCGCGGTCTTCCCGAGGCTCACCGCTCCGGCCCGGTCGAGGACGCCGACCAGCTCGTCGTCGGTCGTCGCCACGACCTCCGCGGTGAGCCGTGACCCGAAGCGGACGGGCTGACCGGCACGGGACACGAGGTCCTTGTCGCCGATCGGGAGTCCCCAGAGCGGTGCGGTCCGAGGAAGTGCCTCGACCGCCTCCACGCGTTCGGCGAGCGATCCGGCGGCGACCGAGGTGAAGGCGCCGATCGCGTCGTCGAGGCGCTCGATGCGGTCGAGGTAGTGCCGGGCGAGCTCCGTCGGTGAGACCTCGTCCCGCTGCAACGCCTGCCACTGCTCGAGCGCCGTCAGCTCGTGGAGTTCCGCCATGCGACCAGCCTAGAGGCGGCGCTCTCCTGTGGTCCCCGTTCCCCGGCGGTTCCGGTCTCTGAGCCTGTCGAAGGGTGTCGACCGGTTCAGCGCTTCAAGGACTTCTGGAGGAGGACCGTGCCGATCCAGCGGCCGAACTTGAACCCGACACGGCCCATGCGGCCCACCTCGGTGAACCCGAACTTCTCGTGCAGGGCGATCGACGACTCGGCGCCCTTGTCGGCGATGACGGCCAGCATCTCCTTGAGCCCGGCGGCCTTCGAGCGCTCGATGAGCTCACCGAGCAGATCGGTGCCGAGGCCCTTGCCGGTCGCCGCCGCTCCGAGGTAGATCGAGCTCTCCACGGTGAAGCGGTAGGCGCGCTTCTGCTTCCACGGCGCGCACAGCGCGTACCCGAGGATCTGTCCGGTCGGGTTGACGGCGACGATGAACGGGAGCTGGAGCCGCTGCAGGTAGGCGAATTTGGAGCGCCACTCGGCGAGGGTCATCGCGTCCTCGTCGAAGGTGACCATGCTGTTGGCGACGTAGTGGTTGTAGATCGCCCGGATGTCGGGCAGGTCGGCCGCAGTGGCGTCGCGCATCGTGAAGGCGAACGGCGTCTCGGGGGTCGGCGGCTTGCGCAGGTGCGGC
>Ga0308165_1002945_pt1 | contig 19214 bp, 20 predicted proteins | sample PhyWR2_FD_201032 | JGI IMG/M metagenome (GOLD analysis project Ga0308165, IMG submission 201032) | Phyllosphere microbial communities from UC Gill Tract Community Farm, Albany, California, United States - DLSLW.R2 | ecosystem: Host-associated > Plants > Phyllosphere > Unclassified | place: USA...
CGAGTGTACTGTTCTATTATCTCTAACCCACCTCGTCATTGCCCCAAAGGGACTAATTTGTAGCGAACCGAAGTGTGGGCAGTGCGTTAGCGTGCCGCAATCTATTTCACATCATAAATTAATTTTGCTCATTTTGGAAACGAACGTTCTGCTTTTCATAGTGTCTTTCGCCCCGCTGTCCGTTATAGCTCCGATGCTACTTCAGTGCCGATTGATCGGTAAACAATCGGAGGCTGCCACTGCCATCGGGTTTATAAACTAAGGTTTGTAGCACTTTTTATCGAGTGTACTGTTCCTTATCTTTAACCCACCTCGTCATTGCCCCAAAGGGACTACTTTGTAGCGAACCGAAGTGTGGGCAGTGCGTTAGCGTGCCGCAGTCTATTTCACATCATAAATTAATTTTGCTCATTTTGGAAACGAACGTTCTGCTTTTCATAGTGTCTTTCGCCCCGCTGTCCGTTATAGCTCCGATGCGATTTCAGTGCCGATTGGCCGGTAAAGAATCGGAGGCTGCCACTGCCATCGGGTTTACCAACTAAGGTTTGTAGCACTTTTTATCGAGACTGTTCCTTTCTTTAACCCACCTCGTCATTGCCCCGAAGGGACTACTTTGTAGCGAACCGAAGCGGATCTGTGCGTTAGCGTGTCGCAATCTATTTATGGCCAAAAATTTCCTCTACTTTTTTATATCTGAATTCGAAAATTTCTTTAATCTTTTTCTTTACGGTAATTGCGTTGGCAATTTTGCCTATGGGGCCGAAGCCAATGGAATAATGCAGAATGTCGTGCATTAAAACGCCACCATCTATCTCAGTAAAATGATGCTCGTGGTGCCAAAAAGCAAATGGTCCGAAGCGTTGTTCATCCACAAAATACTCCTTCTCTTTTACATGAGTAATTTCTGTCATCCAATTGAGCTTTATGCCCATCAACGGCGATACCTTATAGGTGATGATGAGGCCCGGATACATTTTCGTGTTCGCAATATTTGGCGAAGTGACATCAAATGCCATCGTCTCGGGTGTAATCTCGGCCAGGTTTAATGGCGATGAAAAAAAATCCCAGGCGGTGTCTAAATCAACGGGTAGTCTTTGCGTAAATTCTAATCGGTACGTTTTCACTTCTATTTTAATTCTTCGAAATATCTGTCAATTGATGATTTTGCAGGTTTTGAGCCCGTCATTCCCTGCTTGATAGGGAATCTTAAAGCGATAAGTCTATTTTTGCATTAAGATTCCCGCATGCGCGAGAATGACGATTGTCGATAGTCGCGATTTCATTTCGACTTGGCGGTCAATATCAAATTAGCTATTACAGCTTGTTCCTTAACAAATATACATTCCAATTAATTATACGAAAATAAACAGATTTGGTTTTCTATAGCGCGAATTTAATTTAACAGATTGAAGTCCGGCGGTTTAGTGCTAACAAGAAGATCCATTTAATCAATGCACCATTTTGTCGGCGCAGGTAGAGCTCGCGAAAGCCTCCGGCTTCGCCTTGAAAATAAAGCCCATGCTTAAAATATAGCCCATTGCATCGTTCAGTGCCTTATTCGATTTAAATGACGGATTGGTATTGATATCGGCATGAACCTCTAATCCAACCTCGTAGAGGTCGAGCAGATCGCAGACCGCATACGCCGTTTCAATCGATTTTTGAACTTCCATCAGCATGCGCTCTTTAATACTTACCTGCTGCGTGCTTTTTTCCTGATGGATGTACATGAAACCACCGTGATGTTCGCGAAGGAGAACGATAACTGTTGCAAAATCGGTAATGCTGCCCTTAACTTGCGAATCGGTGCCGATACAAACCTTAAGTTTGAACCCCTTTTCACTTTCTCTGATAATTGCATTTTCAATCTCCTCGAGGATTGGAGCGTGGATTACCTCACCACTGAATTTTTTCCATGTCATACGCTGTTTTATTAGGTTAATTCCAAAGGGACCCCCTTTGGGACAAATGGGCAATCGGGTTTCTATAAAAATAAGTGGTATAAGTTAAAAATCCATTAACTGTGTATTGTTTATTTGCTAACAAATATTTGGTTATTAACACCTTAACTGAAAGGCTCCCACAGGTATTGCGCTTTTTTCGAAACAAATTACATGGGCTGTCGTTTTCTTTTATATACAAATAAATATTGCGTTATGATGAAAGCAGAATTAATTCAAGAACTTCAATTACTTCAAAATAGTAGATCTAATAAAATTAGCGGCGAAATGGCCGACAAGATTCTGTCTTCAGTTAACGCCGTTAACGAGAAGGTAATCTCATCGATCGCCAAAAGAGGAAATATGTTGTTAAACCTCGAGAAAAGGCTCGATTTTAATATGTTAAGTCGGCTGAAACGACGTTTTTTTAAATAAAGAATGCTATGAAGTTTGTTTGGCATAAGTCGAGACGCTTACTGTTTGCCCATGTAATACGCTGAAGCAAGCGCCAGGTAGCTGGCAAGTAGATCACACAATCTTCAGAAATACGTACCTTTGCCGGCAATGATAAATCAAGCGCTAAAACGGTTAAACATTACTGCATTAAATGAAATGCAGCAAGCCTCGGTAAAGGCAGTGGCAAAGGGTAACAACGTTATTTTGGTTGCGCCAACGGGTTCGGGCAAAACGCTTGCATTTCTATTGCCGCTAATTGCAAAGTTAAAAGTCGACGTTTCGGGTGTACAGGCGTTAATCTTAGTTCCCTCGCGAGAGCTTGCCTTGCAAATTGAGCAGGTTTTTAAGCAAATGGGCACTGGCTTTAAGGTAAATTGCTGCTATGGCGGGCATGCCGTAAGAACGGAGAAAAACAACCTTGCCCATCCGCCCGCTGTTTTAATTGGCACCCCCGGAAGAATCGCCTATCATTTGGAACATCAAAATTTTGACGAATCTTTTGTCGAGACGCTTATTTTAGATGAGTTCGATAAATCGTTAGAATTTGGCTTCGAAAGTGATATGAGCTACATTATTGGTTCGATGTTATCTTTAAAACAGCGCATACTGACTTCGGCTACCAGGATGGAAGAAATCCCCGACTTTGTTAAAATGCAGTCGCCGTTAGAAATCGATTTTTCTCAAAATCTCGATAACAAACCTGCTTTAAAGCTCAAAATGGTGAGGGCTGCTGCCGCTGATAAATTAGATGTGCTATTTAGACTATTGAGCAAAATTGGAGGAAAGAACACGCTGGTTTTTTGCAACCATAGGGAAACCGTCGACCGGATAAGTGATTTACTTTTTGAAAACGGCCTCGGCCACGATGTGTTTCATGGCGGCATGGAGCAGTTCGACAGGGAAAAAGCGTTATTGAAATTTAGAAACGGCAGCCATAAAATATTGATTACAACCGATTTGGCGGCGAGAGGATTGGATATTCCCGAAGTTGAATACATTGTGCATTACCAGCTTCCTTATACAGAAGATGCCTACATTCATCGCAATGGCAGAACTGCCAGAATGAATGCAAAAGGTACCGCTTATGCCATTTTAACTGAAGAAGAACATTATAAATATTTACCAGAGGATATTGAAGAAGAAACCCTGTCTGAAAAATATAAATTGCCCGAAGCAAGTGATTGGGTAACCTTGTATTTGGCGCACGGTAAAAAAGATAAAATTAACAAAATTGATATTGTTGGACTATTTTTGCAAAAAGGCGGTTTAGCGAAAGACGATTTGGGACTGATTGAAGTGAAGGATACAACAAGTTATGTTGCCGTAAAAAGGAATAGGGTAGAAGGCTTATTGTCGACTTTGCAAGGCGAAAAAATAAAGGGCAAAAAATTGAAATTGGCGGTAGCAAGTTAGTTGTTGGTTCATTGTCCTTCGACTCCCTGCCCATCCGCTCAGGACGGCAATTGGTTCACTGTCCTTCGACTCCGCTCAGGATGACAATTGGTTCATTGTCCTTCGACTCCGCTCAGGATGACAATTGGTTAATTTGTTCATTTAAAATTGTGGCAGTAAAGTTAGATTTAAAATTCAATCATTTCCCGAAGGGATGCCTTTGGCACGAAACTAAATCATTCAAAATTCACTAATTTAATAATTCAAAATTCAAACATGAGCAATAACGATATAATAAAGAAATTAAGAGTAGCCTTATCGCTAAAAACGGAAGACATTATTACCATTTGCGATTTGGTAGGTTTTAAGGTAACCAAGGCCGAACTCGGCGATATTTTCCGAAACGAAGATCATGAAAACTTCAAGCCTTGTGGCGATCAGATTCTACGTAACTTTTTAAATGGTTTGGTGATCTATAAAAGAGGTCCAAGAGAAGAAAAAAAGTAAATCCGTTAAAATCAATCAGAAAATGAAAATCAAATTATCCTTCCTTGCCCTTATCCTATTTTCGAGTAGTTTATTTGCACAACAAAACGCTACTGAAAAGAAAGAGAATTTCGCCGATGATTGGGCGGCATTAACAAAATATCAAAAAGAAAACGAGCTGCTCGGCGCACCGAAAAAGGGAGAAAACCGCATTGTTTTTTTAGGCAGTTCGATTTTCGAATTTTGGAAGCAGAAAGATCCTGAATACTTTAATAATAAGTCGTATATCGATCGTGGAATCTCTGGGCAGATTTCTCCGCAACTCCTTATTCGTTTCAGGCAAGATGTAATCGACCTTAACCCGAAGGCAGTAATTATTTTGGCAGGAAGCAACGATATTTCGGGTAATACTGGCCATGTTACGAATGAAAAAATCATGGATAACGTTAAGTCGATGTGCGAACTGGCCAAGCTGCACAACATTAAGGTTATTCTTTGTAAATACCTGCCCATTAATCAATACCCCTGGGCAAAGCACATTGAGCCTGCCGACAAAATTGTCGATTTAAACAACCTGATTGAAGCGTATGCCCGAAAGGAAAACTTTACTGTTCTTGATTACTGGACGCCTCTGGTAGACGATAAGAAAGGGCAACGCAAGGAATTAACCGTCGATGGCGTGCACCCGAACCTGGCGGGTTACAAAATTATGGAAGGGATAACGGAAGCTGCGATTAAGAAAGCTTTAAAGTAACGGTAAAGCTAGCTAGTTATGCTAGTGAAGCTGGAGTTTCTAATCCGTTTAACGCAAATTGTTATTGTAAGTCATGCTAAAATCACACGAGTTGCAAATGCTGGTTTTCAAGTTTAACGTTAAAATGTATTTCTGCTTTAAGCGCCTTAAATACCTTTAAAATAGTATCAATTGTAGCGCTGTTGGCACTTCTTTCGAGCTTTGAGATCTGAGCTTTTTGCACACCAATAAGTTCTCCCAGTTGTTCCTGAGTTAAATTGCGTTCTTGCCTTGCTGTTTTAATCATTCGCCCTAAAACGTTCATACTAAGTTCGTATTCGTATTCGTCTCTATCAATAGTTCCAGGTTTGCCGATATATCTATCTTTCATCTCGGCAAGTGAGTAGGATTTCAATTCTGTTTTCTTTGCCATGATACTATTTTTTGTGTTTGCTTTCAAAATACCTTTTTCTGATGTTCATTGCTCGCTCAATTTCGTTAACGGGTGCCTTGGCTACTTTCTTTATAAAGCCGTGAGTTGCGAAAACAAGTGTTTGAGTTGCACTGTCCTTGTCCCAGAATGCAAGTAACCTAATCTGCTTACATCAAAAATTCACGCGAAATTCCCAGATATCCTTCTGTAATTTTTTAAATAGCTTGGGGTCGTTAGTTTGTTCTGCAAGGTCGATGTTATAAACAGCTTTCTTGCAGCTTTGCTATCTAAACTATCAATAAATTTATCTGCTTCTTCTAAAAAGCGTGTCTGAAAGTAGCGCAATTAAAAATATTTTAATAAAGTAATAAAAGTTTCGAAATTTAGAAACCTTCGTCACTTGTGGTTATTGGTGACGGTTTAGAAAAGAGCAATCAATTCTTTGTTTTTAAAATTTATTTTGGTTGTTTCTCGTGGTTAATCAAAGGTTTTCATTCTTCTTGTCGGGGGCCGTAACTACCACGAAAATGCTCCCAAAGCTGCCATTACGAGCGGTATAATGATATGAAAGGTGAGCTAAACTCTTTCATTATTTCAAAGGTAAGATTTACTTCTGTATGCTGAACGAGAGTAGAAATAAGCAAAATTTACCTTCGTTGCTGCTTTAGCGGTAAAAATTACCCTTGTTGAATTTTAGCGGGGATTGATACCGGCCAATAAGCGAAAACAGCTAATTAGGAGGACATCACGTTTATGTGTGGATTTCTTTGAAGGTGATCTGATTGATAAGGTGACAGACTAATCTTCGATCTTTTCGAACGAAAATACCGGGCTGATTGTAACATTAAGCGTCAGTACCGATCAAAACCACAAATCAACCTCTTTACTAATATGGGAAGCATAAAAATCTCTACTTATAAAAAAATCGAGTGGACAACACTGGGGCTAGGTTTGGCAATGATCTTACTGGTTATCATCAACCAATCGCCACAATTTAAAACGTTGCTGTTTTCGGCCGGCTATGTGCCAGTTATTTTGACTTTAAGCCTTGTTTTATTTTCAATTAGCCTTTACTGCCAGGTAAAACCAAAGCTTAAAAGAAAAGACCTATTTTCGAAACTCAATTACCGTCGATTTTGGTACTTTATAGGGTTGATCATCCTGGTTGTGTATGCCTGGATCAATCACTAAAGCACGCGATTTTGCCACCGAACCCCGATAACCGTTTTGCTTGCTAATTAATCACTTTATTTTATGCTTACTTAAGTTTAAGGCTCTTTGTGTCCGTGGCCGATTATATCGTTGAAGAAGAACCGGATACACATTTAACAATACATTTAGCACCAGTAACGGTAACGATTTGGCAATGCCATTTTTGATTGCCACAAAAACCGTAAACCCCAAAACGATGAACATAATAATGAGGTGTCCTAATTCATCTTGTTTGGTTTTATAAAGTAGGTATGTTAATGCCTCATTGTTCTTTTTTACAGGCTTGGCTTGCTTATTTAGTTTTTCCCAACCCAGCCAAACCAGTAGTTTCCTGTAAAAATTTATTCCGAGCGATTTATATATTTTTCCCCCTTTTTCCCAGGCCTTTTCATTAAAATACGAAGATTTAAACTGACTTTTCAGTGTTTCGGTAAAGGTTAGTACACATGCCATCAGCAAAAAATTTAAAGCTACCGCGAATGAAAATCGGTCGACGGCGATATAGCGTACGAGGGTATAAATCAGGGCAACGGTAACTACCGCGATAAAAACTAAGATCGAGAGTTTCTTCATCAATATTTCTGTTTCTTCGTTCAGCTGGGGTATCGGTTATGTTAACAAAATATTGGACAGCACGCAATCAAATTCGAGAATAGATTATCTTTCTACTAAATAATTAAGTTCAATTACTCCACAACTAAATTGCTGAGAAGCAGGCATTAATTTCAGCTGTATTTTGTCTTTAACGTTTACAAACAATGGAATGCCCTGACCCAAAACAATTGGATTCACGAACAACCAGTAACCATCAATTAAACCTTGTTCAATGAGCGAGTGTGTTGCCGTAGGACTGCCGAAAAGCAAAATATCTTCACCCTCCTGTTGTTTTATTTCATTAATCCGTTCCGCAATGTTATCGGCGATAATTGTTGTATTGGTTAAGCCCTCGCTTTTTATTGTTGCCGACAAAACAACTTTATGCACCTGTTTGTACCACTTGGCATGTTCAATGTCGTGCTTACTGGCGTCAGGCTGATCAGCGGCAGTGGGCCAGTAACTTTCCATCATCTGATAAGTCACCCGGCCGTACATTGAAATATCGCCTCTGCTGATGCGCTTGCCCACGTGGTCAAAAATTTCCTGGTCAACTTTAATCCAGTTCATTTCTCCGTTCGGGCCTGCCACAAAACCGTCAAGCGATATGTGCATAAATGAAATTATTTTTCTCATGTTGTTTTGAAATTATGGGATGTATAGGTAACGGGTCGTCTCAGACACCAAATTTTATTCTTTTGTAAATGTAAATTTTCCTCCGCCTTGTTTTAACACCATTGTTTTTTCTGTCGGATTAAACTCCAATTCAATTCCTGCCTGATCAAATTTAAACTTGTCTGCTGCCGTTGCCTCAAGCGGAAATGGTGATTGCCCGGTTGCTTGCGCCGATAGTGTTTTGTCGTTTTTTGATAAGGTAATTTTCATCGGAACTTGTTGTGAGGAATAAACACCCAAATATTTGTCCAAATCCTTCGAAGTCAGTTCGATTGTCGAAAAATTCGGAATGTTGTAGGGCTTGCCGAAAACTGCACTTAGCACCGCGATGGAGATATCGTTATTGTTGACGTCAGTTCCGTTTGATGTTAGTGCATAAGAAATATTTCCATCCGCGAAGTGAGAGAAAACCGAGCTAAACCCATCGATGCCGCCTGTATGCCCATAGCCAATGTTATTGTAGAAAGGGATTTGAAATAGCCCGCTTCCATAATGGTCTTTAATTGTTTTCATCATTTCAACGCTTTCGGGTTTTAGCAGTTTCCCGTTGAACAGGGCCTCGCTGAATTTCACCAAATCGCCTGGCGTTGATACCACTCCGCCTGCACCAAGTGGAATAGAAATGTCAGTTTCTGATTCAGTTTTCCAGCCTTCCGTAAATCGATACGATTTGCTTTCGTTTTTATTGGTGTTTATCTTACCTCCGAGATAAGTGTTCGTTAATCCAGCAGGTTGCGTAATATGCTGCGCTAAAAGCTTGTTGAATGGTTTGTTAAAGCATTTTTGAAGTATATAAGTGAGCAGCACAAAGTTCGAATTGCTGTAAGCAGCCTTAGCATCAGGCTCGAAATCGCTGCCCCCTTTAGTAATGATCTGAATCATTTCTTTCTCTGTCTTTGGTTGGGTGTTCCAGGTCAGATACCCGTCATCGTCGGTAAAATTGTGTATACCGCTTCGGTGGCTAAGCAAGTGTTTTACGGTAATTTTGTCGGCATTTTTTATAGTCGGAAAATATTTATCGATCGTTTGATTTAAGGCGAGCTTTTTTTCTTCGACGGCTTTAAAAACTAATACCGAAGTGAATGTTTTGGAGATGGAACCAATTCGGTACTTTGTGTTTTCATTTGCTTTCATTCCCGTTTCAACATCGGCAAAACCAACCGCTTTCGAATAAATGATCGCTCCACCTTTTGAAACCGCCACACTGCCCATAAACTTGTTGTTTGTTTCAAGAGCCTTGAAGTAGGTATCGAGTTTGGCCGTGTCGATATTTTGTGCACAAGCTGATAGACTAAAGATTGCAATTAGCAGCGTTGTAAAAATTGTTTGCCTCATTTTTTGTTTGGTTTAGTTTTGAACGTTGGTTTAGAAAGATTCAACCAGCAGGTCTCTTCTAATATTGTCGTTTATCATTCATTTTTACCCTGTCCTTAAAATTTTTTCCATCTTTTTTCCTTTTGCTAATTCGTCAACTAACTTGTCAAGATACCTTACTTGTTTTGTTAAGGTATTTTCGATTTCTTCTATCCGGTAGCCACAAATAACTCCTTTAATCAGATCAGCGTTTGGGTTCAAATTTGCCTTATTAAAAAAGGTTTCAAAATCCGCTTTCTCTTCAATTAATTCGTTAATCTTGCTGTTGTCGAAGCCAGTCAGCCATTCAATCACCTGGTTCAATTCATCTTTCGTTCTTCCCTTTTTTTCAACTTTAACAATGTAATGTGGGTACACAGAAGCGAAGGTCATCTTGGCAATTCGCTCGTTATGTTCGGGTGTTACTTTCATTTTAATCGTTCTAATTTTCCTTTGCGTTTTACAATGTTTTTATAGTCCCATTGAATTTCTTTAGATTTTTCAAGCCATTGATTTAAGTCTTCTACTTTAATATCTTTCGCATTGTTATAAAAAATGGAAGCGTCCTTGAATTTCTTGCCTTCTATGTTCAAACCGTTTTCATTAAAGTCAGCTCCGCTCCAAAACATAAGTCTTATCCCTTTTTTCTGTTTGCTATAACCAACAATTGGATTATCATCAATAAACCAAACGGGGTGGGCGTGCCAAATTTTACTTTCCGCTTCTGGCAATTCGTTGTCTATTGCATTAGCCAGAAGATCGCAGATTTCTTTGTCTGTTGCTGTTTGCTGGTCGTTATATGTTTTAATTTCGTTGTTCATCTACTGTCGATTGCTGACCTGTATGTTGTATTTATTTTATGGTAGCTGCATAAAACTTGCTCCAATAACTTCAACGAACCGTCCAAGCGTTTCCAAACTCTAAAATAGCGAAATTTTCCTGCTAATGGCGTTCCCATCACTTTTCCTTTCGCTGTCATTGTTACGATTGAAAGTGCGGTATCGCCCATTATTTTAATGTCGTTAATTTCTGTCGAAGCGTCTTCAATAACCATTGTTTTCGCCCGATGTGAGTTCAAGTCCATTTCTTTGGTTAAGATTTCTCCTGTCGGTGCAACTGCAACCAAATCATCGTCCAATAGTTGGTCGAGAATTTCAACATCGCTTATTAGTTGAGCCGAAAAAAGTCTGTCTTCTGCTTCAACAACATCTTCTCTGGTAATTTGTGGTTTAGCCATATTGTAATGGTTTTTTTTCAGTCGTGTTTTATTTTATTGATCACTGTTTCAGCGGCCACTTAAATTTCTGCTTAAAACCGGGTACTTTGTTTCTTTTACCAATATTACAAATTTCGTTTCGATTAAAGATGTTTAGTGATATAAACAATCTTTGGTTTTTGTGTTCCGTTTTGGGTGGCTCGGGGAACGATTAACCAAGTAGGAGGGATGGGACTTTTTATTCGCTTAATCGGTGTTTTAATCCATGCGTTCGGGTAAAATTCTGACAAATTCGATTCCTTAATTATCGATCAATGGAATATAATGTGCCTTCGGGAATGTGAACCACATTTTTGTTTATTTATTCTTTACCGATTCAGGATTTTCACCAACCTGTTGGAAAGAAAGTTTTAACATCGCCATTCGTTAACATTATAGCGCTGCGGAAGTCCCTAAATGATTTATCCAACCTACAAAAAAGGCCCCAATTTTCATCGGGGCCATCAAATATTTAATTCAACTTTTTATACCTAATTCGCTTCGGTGCTACGTCGCCAAGTCGTTTTTTACGGTTCTCCTCATAATCAGAGTAATTACCCTCAAAAAAGTACACTTCCGAGTTGCCTTCAAAGGCCAGGATGTGCGTACAGATCCGATCTAAAAACCACCTATCGTGACTAATCACCACGGCACAACCGCCAAAGTTTTCAAGCGCTTCTTCTAACGCCCGTAGCGTGTTTACATCAATATCGTTGGTCGGCTCATCGAGCAAAAGTACGTTTGCACCTTTTTTCAACGTAATGGCCAGGTGTACACGATTACGCTCGCCACCAGACAGTACACCTACTTTTTTCTGCTGATCGCCGCCATTGAAATTAAACTTAGAAACATATGCACGGCCGTTCACCGCTTTGTTGCCCAATTGAATGTTATCCAATCCATCGGTAATATTCTCGTAAACGGTTTTATCAGCATCTAAATCGTTGTGCATTTGATCTACATAACCCAGCTCCACTGTTTCGCCAACGCGGAAAGTTCCGTTATCGGCTTCTTCCTGACCAGTAATCAGGCGGAACAACGTGGTTTTACCCGCACCATTGGGGCCGATAATGCCCACAATGCCTGCCGGCGGAAGCGAAAAGTTCAAATTATCAAACAATACCTTATCGCCGTAAGCCTTAGTTACATTTGTGGCCTCAATTACCACATTGCCCAAACGTGGCCCCGCAGGGATGAAAAGCTCTAACTTATCTTCGCGTTCCCTGCCGTCTTCCGAAGCCAGTTTGTCATAGTTTGCCAAACGGGCCTTCGATTTTGCATGTCGTGCCTTTGGCGCCATGCGCACCCATTCCAATTCGCGTTCGAGTGTTTTCTGACGCTTACTCTCGGTTTTTTCCTCTTGTGATAAGCGCTTCGCTTTCTGATCTAACCAACTGCTGTAATTTCCTTTCCATGGAATACCTTCACCGCGATCTAACTCCAAGATCCAGCCGGCAACATTATCCAGGAAGTAACGATCGTGAGTTACCGCGATTACGGTACCTTCATAGTTTTGCAGAAATTGCTCTAACCAGTCGATACTTTCAGCATCCAAGTGGTTGGTTGGCTCATCCAATAATAAAACATCGGGTTTTTGTAACAGCAAACGACACATGGCCACGCGGCGACGCTCACCCCCTGAAAGTACACCAATTTTGGTTTCAGGATCGGGGCAACGTAAAGCGTCCATCGCTCTTTCTAATCGCGAATCTATTTCCCAGGCGCCTAAGGCATCAATTTTGTCTTGAAGTTCGCCTTGTCTAGCCATTAATTTATCCATCGCATCTGGATCAGAATAATTTTCTTCCAATCCGAAAGCTTCATTCACTTCTTCATATTCTTTCAAAATGGCTGTGATTTCGGCAACGCCTTCTTCAACCACCTCACGAACGGTTTTCTCAGGGTCGAGAATCGGCTCTTGCGCCAAATATCCTACCGAATAGCCCGGCGAAAAAACCACTTCGCCTTGATAAGATTTATCTAAACCAGCAATAATTTTTAATAAAGATGACTTACCGGAGCCATTTAAACCAATAACTCCAATTTTAGCACCGTAAAAAAAGGAAAGGTAAATATTTTTTAAAACCTGTTTTTGTGGCGGGTAAATCTTGTTTACGCCTGCCATTGAAAAGATTATTTTTTCGTCGGACATATTATTCTATTTAAGTTACAAATATAAAAACAACGCGTCCATTACAAAGTGGTTTGTTGTAATCGTCCGATTAATGGCAGATATTGCATTTCCGCTGGTCGAGATTTGCAGTCCCATCACTGGTCTTAGCGAGACGCTAAGACGAGATCGGGCATTAAAGTTGAACTTAATAACATCAAACTTGAACTTAATAACATCACAATTGAACTTATTATCTTCTAATTTGAACTTAATAACATCAAACTTGAACTTAATAACTGCTTGTTTGAACTTAATAACATCAAAATTGAACCTATTATCTTCTAAATTGAACTTAATAACATCAAACTTGAACTTAATAACTGCTAATTTGAACTTAATAAACTCGAAGTTGAACCTAATAGCATTGAATTCGAGCCTAATAGCATCGAACACGAGCCTGATAACCTGAGTTCGATTATTATTTTATTTAAAAAAGTAGTTTAACCACATTCCCCAACCACCACGTCATTCCCACGCCCGCCTGAACGGACGGGCAGCAATGCTATTAAGTTAGGTAAAACATTATCATTAGGGTTTTGTCATTCTGAGCGCAGCGCCCGCCTGACCGGACGGGCAGGAAGAATCCCTAACTTATCCGCACAAAACCCAACGTACCCTACAACCCGCTCACGTTTTGGGCTGTGGGTTGTTAGCGTTCGGTTTTTTATCGCTTGGAGATTCTTCCCCGAAGTATTGGGGCAGGCTATACCTACCATTGACGTTTTCTGAAAACATTAAAAGACCGTCATTTCGACCAAAGTGCTCCAAAGGAGCTCCTGTGGAGGAGAAATCTTTGAACCTTGCGGAAAGATTTCTCGGCTACGCTCGAATCCGATAGCTATCGGATGACGACCCCTCTTAGGAATATTCTTTTAAAATAACGTCATTCATATTGATTTTTTTGAAAAATATTAAAATTCAGAATGACGACAAAAGAGCTTAACTTAATAGTATTGGGACGGGTAGGCAAGTGGTCCGTTACGTATATTGGATTAATGCATTGTGCTATTCTCTGCATTAAGCCCCCCAGTCAAGCTGAGGGTGACGACCGGTCATGTTTAATAGCAGGTAAAACCCAATAAGAGGACGTTTATTAATCGAACTCCACCCTAATAACCGCCAACTCCACCCTAATAGCAAGCTTCAACAATTCAATACTAGTTTACAACTTGAATTGCAGTGTAAGATAATACCCTCGCGGATCGGAAGGCAAAATTCCGGGACCCGGATAACCATCAGCCCTGCGGGTAAAATATTTTTCGTTTAAAAGGTTGTTGATGCTGCCCGAAAGGGTAAACCATTTCCAATTGTAGCTTGCACTGAAATCCATCACCTGATAAGCGGGAACCACACCATCAACGGCAGTTTCAGTTTTTTCTGCGTTGGTGGCATCCGAATATTGCTTGTCGATATATGAATATTGTAGGGAGAGATTATACGCTTTATTGCCGAATGATACACCTGTACGGAACAGCAGGGGAGGAACAAACTCAACCCGTTTATTTTGAAAGGCTGGTTCTTTAGAATTCACATAGCGGGCATCAATTAGCGCAAAGTTGGTATAAACCGAAAGCTTGTGTTTGCTTTGGCCATTGGTAAGTGCCTTTAATATATCGGCCTCTACCAAACTCTCAAAGCCAATATTGCGACTATCAGAAATATTTGCCCTCAATCGACGGCTCATGCTGTCGGTATCTTTGGTAAATACCGATCCAATTCTTCCGTTGTAACGCAGGTAAAAAACACTGAGGTCATAGTACATCCATTCTTTCAGGTTGCCACGAAGTCCACCATCGGCAGTATAGCCAAACTCGTCGCTTAAGTTAGCGTCCACACGGGCATTGGGGTTAATTACCCTAATATCGTTAAAGTTAACCGATTTGTAGTTTTGAGAAATGTTTGCGTACACTTCCAATTCATCAATGGGCTTGTACGAAGTTCCTACGCCAAAAAATATAAACGAACGATTGTTTTCTTTGTGCTCGACGTGCTTGATGTCGGCATCGGTAACAAAGCGCAATCTTTCATAATAATAACCATTGGCCTTAGTCGAAATGTACTCGAACCGTGCGCCTGGAGTAATGCTCCACCGCTCACTTATCCTAAAAATATTCTCGGTAAAAACAGCCACATTGGTGCCGGGGAAGTTGTACTGCGATTTGCTAGGATCGTTGCCCGAAAAGTTGAAAGTTGGCCCCGAGCCGTCATCTGCGTCGCCCTGCGCTCGGTCGGTACTGCCCCGATAAAACCGAACACCCGTTAAAAATGAATTGTTTTTCATCCCCATTAAATCGTAATTATGAAGCATTCGCAGTTCGGAGCCGTAGTTGTTGTAGGTATCCGATAATAAATCTCTCGCTTTGCCATCATCTGGCCGGTTAATGTAGTTGAGTATGCCCAGTGCATCACGGTCGGCATGCAGATAAAAATTCCGCCAGTTTAGTTTGGTGCGTTCGCCCAACTGGTAATCTGCCGAAAGACTCAATAGATTCCAGTTAACCTTAAACCAGTTTCTGGCCCGTACGGAGATAGATGGATCGCGTGCAAAATCATTATCGGTAAGGCCGCCGGGTTGCTGAGCCAGGTAATTCATGTGCGTATACTCTCCCGTTATCTTCAGCTTATCACTAAAATCATAATCCAGATGCGCATAGGCACTTTTTTGATCAAAATGCCCGTTAGGCCGCCAATTGTCGCCACGTTTATATTGATAGTAGATGTAGTAATTTAGTTTGTTCGCCTGCCCGCCAATGCTGTTAAACGAATTGAAAAAACCGAATGAGCCTGCAGTTTGCCTGCTGGTAAACTCGATTTCCTTATCCTTTGGTCCTTTTTTCAGCTGAAAATTAATGAGCCCGCCAAACTGCGTACCATACTGCAAACTAGCCGCACCACGAACGATCTCGATGCGATCAAGTGCCTCCGTAGGCGGCGTATAATAACTTTCTGGATAGCCGAGCGCATCGGCACTAATGTCGTAGCCATTTTGGCGGGTGTTAAAGTTAGATACCCGGCTGGGGTTAAGCCCGCGACCGCCAATGCCCAATTGCAAACCGCCACCATCGTAGTCCCAAATATTTAACCCCGCAACACGGGCATAAATCTGCCTGGCATTGTTGGTTGCGGTATTGGCAGTTATGTTAGCAAGATTGATTACTTCGGTTTTTTTGCCTGCATAAATCGCCGTTCCCTCTACCTGTCTCAATTTGCCCGATGCACCCTCGTTCTTCGCGGTAACATCTACATCGGCTAATTCGTGCGACTCCTCATCAGCAAGATCGAAATTCAGGATCAGATCCTTGTTTTTTATGGTAACCGATTTTATAAGCGCTTTTGCACCAACGGCGGTAACTTTTATTTGATACGTGCCCGGAGCAACCTTGTTAAAAATATATTCGCCGTTTGCCAGGCTTACGGTTTTTAGGTTAAGGGGGAAAAGTGTTAGGTTAGCTGCTTCAACGCGGTTTTGACGCAAAGTGATCGTACCCGAAATGTTGTATTGTGCCTGAGCGAAAGTTGTGCTCAGGAAAAAAAATAGGATAAAAAATATTCTCATTTACTGTCTTTATAAAATGGTAAGATCCATTGCACATGGCCGAAGCTTAACTGTTGGCTTGCCAGATCAATATTAGGATCGATAAAAGGCTGGGAGCGGAGGCCATTTAGTGCTACAAAGCCCTCGGCATAAATTTTTGGATCTTTTATGCCTTTTTTTTGGTATTCGGCCTTTAAAAAATGAGCGTAGCGGATAATCATATCTGGTTGCGTACTCATCATTTTTTCTTGCTGCGGCGTTAAGTATTTGCTGTTGTCAACCTCAAAGGTTTTTCCCGTTTTGCTTTCTTTAACATAAAAAAACGTGTTGCCCGATTTTTCCATCAACATTACCCGCCACGAAAAACGGTAACCTTCCTCGTACCAGAAAAGATGGCCGGGATAAAGCAAAAACCGCAACGGGACAACAATCTGAATAAAAAAGTACACCGTAAGCACCACGCTTAAAAACTTCGCTTGTATTGCGGGCAGCAGTTTTGATGGAAAACTAACTCGTCTGTGCACCCCCAGTAACTTATCGTGAAACGAGCTGCTAAAGAAAATGAGGCTCGAAAGCATCATTACATACGGAAACATGCCAATTGCAGGGAAAAATATTGCTGTACAAATGTGGAATGCCAGCACCGCCAAAAATCCGGAATTCCGTGTTTTTCTGTTAATCAAAAAGAATGGGATCAAAAGATCGTACGCTGCACCAAACCAACTAAAAAGGTAGGCCACCCACGCTTTGTACATCAATGGGCCCACCAACGGCAAGTGGCTCTTTGCCGGAAGCCAGATTTTCATGGGGATGGCTTCCAACATCCATTCGGGAGTGAGTTTAGCCAGGCCTGCGTAAAAGTAAACGATCGCCATTTGCAGCCTGATTACACCAACAATCCATAATGGTACATGGGTAATTTTTCTTTGTGGCGAAAACCAGATATCAACCGATTTGCAACGGCCAGCGGGCAACAAAATGAGCAAAAAGGCTACAATGCTTACAAAATAATAGTGATTAAGGTAATTGGTTACATCAATTAGTTCAACGTAGGTAAAGCTGAGGAAGAACAAAATGGCCGAAAAACGGTAAAGCAAGCCCAGCATAATACCAATTGCCGATAGCCCCATAATTAAAAAAAGCAGGTGCATGCCCGTATCGCCAAGCGGTTTTACCCACTCAAAACCCATATAGGTAAAATAAATCTGCGGCTTTACATAGAGGCTGTCGATCCATCCATTTGCCCAGAAGCGAACCGTGCTAAAAAGCATCAGTGCGCCAAAAATTATCCTAAAAGTTATTAACGGAGAAATGGAAATTGGTCGGGTTATCTTTTCCCGCCAATTATCCATAACTCCTTTTTTATTAGGAGATAAAAACTTAGTCGCCATCGTTATCCGTGTACGTAATCCTTACACTCAATGCAGAGGCCATATCCGTTTTCAACGCGGTTAGTAAAATTTGGATGTCTTTATAAGCTGCGTCAACGGCAGGTTTGTTATTGGTTAACGAGTTTGCCAATGGCTCGGGTATAGCCTTAAGCTTGGCAATAGCGTTATCAAAGTACCTAATAATATCGCTGTTCAGCTGGTCTTTCTTCAAGGCTAATAGATACGCCGAAAGCCCATTGCCCGAACTGCCGCCCACATACAAAATCTTTAAATTAGTGAGGTTCTCAATAGCAAGACTTAACGATATGCCGGAATAATAACCCTCTAGTTTAGTTTCAAAAACCGCTCCTGCCGATTGTTTTCCGTAAGGCCAGCCTATTCTTGGCCCCTTGAGCTGATCCATTTCGTAGGCAAACTGATTTACCATATAACCGATCGGGCTTCCGGCATCAGATTTTGTATTGGCAATAAACTGGCCGCGGTAAGTATTCTTCCAATTGGTAAGTACGCCCGAAGTAAGCGATTGCATTCTCGCCATTACATCTTGAATATATTTTTTGCGGTTCGCATTTCCCGCATCGTTCAATTTGGTAACGGCATCGCTCGCAAAGAGCAGATAATCGAGCGCCGGAAATCCCTGCTGATTAACCGTTGCAGTAGCCTGAAGGTCGTAACTGCCCGATTTGATTGAGGATTCTATTTTAGCCAGATTCGAGTCATCGTTCGTCATTGCTGGCAGCGTGTTCAAAAAATTGTTTAGCAGCGCAGTTTCTGCAGGGCCAAGCTGGCTAAAAGAAACACGTTCGAAACTGAGGTATGCGGCTTTAAAAACCGGTTTTAGCATTTGTTGGTTGGCTGCTGTTGGGTTGGTCAAAAAACCGTTTACAGCCGTATTTAGCGTGTTGAGTTGGGTTTGCAAATCGCTATAGGCCGGAATAATCAGGTTATCTGCATAATTAATAAGCATTGCGCCCTTATCAAAGCTGTTTACCACCGGTTCATCGCCGGGAGTGCTTTTCTTACTGCAGGCAAAAATTATCGCAATGGCGCTGATTACAAAGCCGAAAAGTATTTTTTTATTCATTTTATATTGTTTTATAAATTATTGTTCGAACACTCGGTTCGGAATATCATTAAATATCAAACTCCCTGTACTTTTCTTTAGAACAGGGAGTCGATAAAATAAGATGATTTTCCTTAATCAGGGAGGCCGTAACTTGTTTTTAAGATCGAAGCGGCTTGCTTAAGTTTTGTAAAGCCGTTTTCGTTTATTAAAGCGTAAGCATCGTTGGCGCTAATAATGTTATACAATGTAGTATAGTTTGCGTCAGACAATTTGCTGGTTGCTTTTACGCGATATTTTAACGCAATAACAAAACCATAAGCTTCTGATAAGGCATGAGCTTGTGAGCCCACATTACCAATATTTATCGATTCTTGTGGCTTGTTGAAGTAAATATAGGCTGCATTGGCTGCCAGTTTTTCCCAAATGGTCTGAATATCGGTAATCGCTTGATCGCGTACCTTTACATCTTTAGCTGCAATTGCGGCACGGCCTTTTAAGAATGCATTGAAAATGATTTTTC
>Ga0308165_1002947_pt1 | contig 19209 bp, 19 predicted proteins | sample PhyWR2_FD_201032 | JGI IMG/M metagenome (GOLD analysis project Ga0308165, IMG submission 201032) | Phyllosphere microbial communities from UC Gill Tract Community Farm, Albany, California, United States - DLSLW.R2 | ecosystem: Host-associated > Plants > Phyllosphere > Unclassified | place: USA...
GGGTCGCAACCTGAGCTTTTTCAGTGGATCCTTGGCCGAGATAGAAACCGACCCGAATAGTGACGGATACCGCGAGTGATAGCGGTAATACGAACATTAATGAACTGAAGTTAAGCGCTATCTGATGGCCGGCAACATCGACGATACCCAGTGGAGACACTAATAATGCCACCACTGCAAACAGTGTCACTTCAAAAAACAGGGCTAAAGCAATCGGTAAGCCTATCTGGGTCAGGCGCTTGATCACTGACCAGTCGGGTTTGCTAAAGGCGAGTGGGTTTTTAATATCCCGCATTGAACCCGTTCTTTTAATATAGGAGAACATACAAAAGAACATAACCCAATACACCACGACTGAAGCTACTCCACAGCCAACCCCGCCTAATTCAGGCATGCCAAAATGGCCGTAAATAAAGATATAGTTAATCGGAATATTGATTAACAGGCCGATAAACCCAACCACCATTCCGGGTTTCGTTTTTGACAGTCCTTCACATTGGTTACGTCCCACCTGATAGAACAGATAGCCGGGCACGCCCCAGAGCAAGACGCGCAGATAGATAACGGCTTTATCGGCCAGTTCAGGATCCACATTATCCATCGCCCTGATAATATAACCTGCGTTCCACAGCACCATCATCACCAGCACCGAGACAAACCCTGCCAGCCAAAAACCTTGTCCAACTTGATGGGCAATACGATGCCGCCGGGCGGAACCATTTAGTTGCGCAATCGTCGGCGTTAACGCCAGTAACAGGCCGTGACCAAACAGAATTGCTGGAAACCAAATAGAGGTACCAATGGCGACTGCCGCCATATCCGTGGCACTGTATCCTCCAGCCATGACGGTATCGACAAATCCCATGGAGGTGAGAGCAACTTGGGCGATAATAACCGGAATAGCCAGAGTAAGAAGCTGCCGTGCTTCAATAAAATACTTCTGCATGAGAGATACCTGATTATACCGTTCATAAATCAGATTATCTGGCGACACTTTTGTAGTTATGTCTGCAAGTAAATTGAATTATTTAGGGTATCTATTAAAGACTTAAAAAGCCGCGATTTATGGCGACTATAAGATGAACTTATACTTAATCGAGCCTATTGTAGCGAGAGTTTATTTATACACCAGTGAAAAATAGGCAATGATGGATGATTGCTAGCACGCTTTTTTTTCAACTGATAAAGTATGTCAATAGTAAGGTATTTTTATTACGGTAATCCCGGATACATCGTCAGGAGTTAAAGCATGTTTACAGGTATTGTGCAGGGTATTGCTTCCCTGGTGTCTATTGAGGAAAAGTCTAATTTCCGTACCCATGTTATTGAGCTACCAGAAGAATTATTGCCAGATTTGGAAACCGGGGCCTCAGTAGCCCATAACGGTTGTTGCTTGACGGTCACGGCTATCGAGGGTAATCGAGTCAGTTTCGATTTAATTAAAGAAACGCTCCGTATTACCAATTTGGGTGAGTTAGAGGTCGGCAGTGTCGTTAACATTGAGCGCGCTGCGAAATTCAATGACGAAATTGGCGGACATTTAATGTCCGGACATATTGCAACCACGGCAGAAATTTCGAAAATTTTAACCTCGGAAAATAATCGTCAGATTTGGTTCAAAGTTCAGGACCAGTCACTGATGAAATATATCCTGCATAAAGGCTTTATTGGTATTGATGGTATTAGCCTGACAGTCGGGGAGGTGACGGCCACGCGTTTTTGCGTGCACCTGATCCCAGAGACGCTGGAACGTACTACTCTGGGGAAAAAGAAGCTGGGCCATCGCGTTAATATCGAGATTGACCCACAGACTCAAGCCATCGTCGATACAGTAGAGCGAGTACTGGCAAGCCGTACCGTGAAGCTGCCAGGAGCAGTCGCTGAGGGCGAGTAATTTCGAAAGCGCTGAACGGTTAAACATGCATGCTGGTCTGGTCTCAGGCCGACATGCATGAATCAGGTATCTAGCCCTCCCGTGCTCAGTTCAATGGCGTTAACCACCGATTAGCGAGCGACGCGTAGTCCATTATCCACCCCCCTGCTAAACACAATCTGCCAGAGTTGAATATCCCGTGCCCGGAAAGCGCCAGCGCAGGCATTGAGATAATAGCTAAACATACGATAAAAACGTTCGCTGTACTGTTCACGGATCTCTGGCCAGCTGATACGGAAACGTTCAGCCCATGCCATCAGTGTTTTATCATAGTCAGCACCAAAGTTATGCCAGTCTTCCATCACAAAATGTGACTCACTGGCGGCGGCAATCTGACACACTGACGGTAACCGGCCATTAGGAAAAATATATTTATTAATCCATGGGTCGACTTTATCATGAGATTGATTTGAACCGATGCTGTGCAACAGAAACAGCCCATGTGGTTTCAGATTCCGATCAACGACATCAAAATAGGTGGCATAATTTTTTGGTCCGACATGCTCAAACATACCGACTGAGACTATTCGGTCGAATTGTTCATGAAGGTAACGATAATCCTCTAGCAGAATAGTGACATCCAGCCCCTCACAACGTTGTTGTGCCATTTTTTGTTGTTCCGCTGAAATGGTAATGCCAACCACAGACACCTTATAATGACGTGCTGCAAACTCAGCGAGCCCGCCCCAGCCACATCCAATATCCAGTAGTGTCATACCGGGCTGCAGCTGGAGTTTTTCACAGATAAGTTTGAGTTTATTGCTTTGTGCATCGGCCAGGGTTGAAGCGTCCTTCCAGTAACCACAGGAGTACTGCATATGCGCATCGAGCATATGCTGAAATAAGTCATTCCCAAGGTCGTAATGTTCTTTCCCGACGATCCACGCGCGCTTTTTAGACTGTAAATTAACTAATCTGGCAGCAGCAATACGTAGCGTATCTTTAAGATGATGCGGTAGCTGGTGTTCGAGGCCGGCGTTGATGGCTTTGGTAAAAAAAATATCTAGCTGTTCGCAGTCCCACCAGCCATCCATATAACTTTCACCTAGCCCGAGAGAACCTTCTTGCAAGACACGTTTAAAAAAATCGGGATTGTGTACCTGAATATCAAAAGGGTGTGGGCCATTAACAGTAATGCCTGCCCGCCCCAGCATTTCATTGACGATACGATACCACTCGCTATCCCGTAAATCTTCTTCTATACACGATGAACTCATAGCTTCTCCATCACTGGTTGTGATCAAAACACCAGAATATTCGTCGTTATTCTGGCGGTTGTGAGAAATTTTACGGATGCCCGTGAGCCTGAAATCCTGTATTTAAAAAAGGAGAGAGGCTCCTTAGAGGGCATCAATAAAGTTAAATCGTATTATTGATTCTAGGATCAGAATCAGAGTTGATAATAATTTTTATCAAAACTGATTCCTATTTTGCAAGGTGATTATGCATCTTTGTCGGACGCGGGCATTGTTAATCTGTGCTGGATACCAGAGCATTGCGCTTTTCGCTTGCGCCTGTACTACGCTGCAGCACATAGCCTAAACCTGCGAGTACAATAGTGGCAAGCATCACCGCCGTGGTGGTCAGTAGTGGCGTAATAATAAGCCAGGAGACGACCAGACTTGCGATAAAGCACAGTCCCAGTTGTAAGGTATTCTGCAGGGCAGCTGCCTTACCGCTAGCATGAGAGAACGGCAGTAGAGCCGCCGAGACTACAATCGGATAAATAGCGCCATTTGCCATCGCCATAACACAAAAAGGTATCAGTACCAGTGTTAACGTGGCATGACCACTGACGGCTACAGCCCAGGTTGCCGCTGTGCTCAACGCGTAGAGTACCAGTAACCAAGGGAGTAAAGTTCTACCCTCAAATTTTTGTAATGCACTACGACAGCCGTAGCCACCCACTAAAAAAGCAATGGTTTGTGGCATATAACTCAAACCAATAGCAGAGGCACCGTAGCCCATTTCACTGATAATAAATGGCGAGCCGGTGAGCCAGGCGAAGAAGCTGGCTGAGCAGGCTGCGTAAATCAGAACGTTACCGCCGTAGGTACGCGAGCGTAGCAAAGAGAAGAAGCTGACTTTTTCTTCCCCCACAGGGGTAGGTTTAGCGGGCGGGGATTTTAAACGTAATGCTGGCACCATTAATATCAGCGTCACGACAAATAGCACTGCAAAGATAGCCTGCCATTCATAATGGTTAAGCAGCCAGCTACCGAGTAACGGGGCCAGGGCAGGAGAGAGACCGACCAGCGGCATTATCGTTGCGAAGATACGACTGGCACGATGAGCGGGATAATGGTCGGTGACCAAGGCTTGCCAGCTGACGGCTGCAGAACAGACCCCTACTGCCTGAATAAAGCGCAGTACCAGGAGTTGGGTGACGTTTTCGACCCACAGCATCCCCAGACAGCTGGCAGCAAAGATACTTAAACCAATTAATAAAACGGACTTGCGACCGTATTTATCGGACAGGGGACCCCAGGCCAGTTGGGCAAAAGCAAAGCCCGCGAGGAACAGGCTCAGACTGGCACTGATAGCAGATGCATCACTGCCTAAATCTTGCTGGATAGCAGGGAAGGCGGGTAAATACATGTCTGTCGCCAGAAAGCCAAGCACGCTCAGGCCGACCAGCCATATAAGAAATCCCTTTGACGGTTGCATATTTTTCTCTTGTTTTAGGAGCAGATGAATGGGTCAGAAGTCTACGGAGTGGAAATATTGTTGTGAAACGGTAATATTTGATTGTTGCATTCAAAAATTTTGCAGGCAAAAACATGTGGTCTGAATATTCTCTGGAAGTCGTCGATGCAGTCGCACGTAATGGCAGTTTCAGCGCTGCCGCGCAAGAGCTTCACCGTGTACCCTCGGCGATCAGCTATACCGTTCGTCAACTGGAAGAGTGGCTCGCAGTTCCTCTGTTCGAACGCCGACATCGTGATGTCGAGCTCACGGCTGCTGGCGTGTTTTTTTTGAAGGAAGGCCGTTTTGTTATCAAAAAAATGATAGCAACCCGTCAGCAATGCCAGCAGATAGCGAATGGCTGGCGCGGGCATCTGGCGATTGCGGTCGATAATATTGTGAAGTCTCAACGCATCCGACAACTGGTGATTGATTTTTATCGTCATTTCCCTGATGTCGAATTACATGTGACCCGGGAAGTTTTTAACGGGGTCTGGGATGCGCTGGCCGATGGACGGGTTGAACTGGCTATTGGCGCGACCCAGGCCGTCCCGGTGGGTGGACGTTATGGTTTTCGTGATATGGGGGTCTCACGCTGGCAATGTGTGGTTTCCGCAGATCATCCTCTGGCTCAGTTACACAGTGGTGCTATGAGTGATGAAATCTTGCGCGACTGGCCGTCACTGGTGCTGGAAGATACGTCTCGATCGTTACCTAAACGTACGACCTGGCTTCTGGATAATCAACACCGTCTGGTGGTTCCGGACTGGGCATCAGCCGTTGATTGCCTGAATGCAGGCCTGGGTATCGGGATGATCCCCTCCCATATTGCCAGACCCTGGCTGGAAAAAGGACGCTGGAAACAGTTAGAGCTGGAAAACCCTTTCCCTGACTCCGCCTGTTGTCTGACCTGGCGGCAAGACGATGCGTCACCCGCCTTAAAATGGTTACTGGACTACTTAGGGGATAGTGACACGATGAATCAGGAATGGTTACAGGAATCAGACCATGAGTTCTGACTCCTGTCGGATTAGCGACGATAATCGATAAACGGACCATCAGCCACAGAACGTCGTTCGACAATCCGTGGGTGCACTTCGATGGTTTTTGACTCTTCACGCTTATTGATAATGCGGTCAAGCAGCATATTTAATGCGGTTTCCCCAAGGCGTTCTTTGGGTTGATGCACGGTGGTTAATGCCGGTGAGAAATAACGTGAGTTTCTGATATTGTCATAACCAATGATAGAGATATCCTGCGGAACACGTAATCCCATTTCATCAGCAGCACAAATCGCGCCCATTGCCATCACATCCCCACCGCAGAATACTGCGGTGGGGCGATGGCTCTGATTTAATAGTTGCTGCATCGCGCGATATCCGGACTCTGGCTCAAAGTCACCCTGAACAATCCAGTTGGCAGGAATGGACATTTTAGCCTCTTCCAGTGCTTTCATAAAACCGGCATGACGACCACCACCGGTATTGCGCTCCAGCAGGCCAGGAATGGCAGCGATATCACGATGACCGCGCTCAATAAGATAACGGCCAGCCAGATAGCCACCGTGGAACGCATTATCAATGACAGAGTCCGTGAAGTCAGCGCGTGATTCACCCCAGTCCATCACCACCATCGGAATATTGCGGTATTCTTCCAGAGTAGCCAGTAAATCATCAGGATACTCTGAGCACATCACCAGCAGACCATCGACCCGCTTTTGCGCCATCATTGACAGATAGGCTTTTTGCTTTTCGAAATTGTTGTGGGCATTACCGAGAATAAGCGTATAGCCTTTCGCAAAACAGTGATTTTCAACTGCTTCAATGATCTCGGCAAAATAAGGCGCTTCACTTGAGGTTGCTAGCAGGCCAATAGATTTGGTGTGGTTGACCTTCAGGCTGCGTGCTACGGCGCTGGGCGAATAGTGCAGCTCTTTGATAGCTGCCCGAACCGCATTACGTGTTTCCTCTGCCACAAATCGCGTCTTGTTAATGACATGTGAAACAGTTGTAGTGGAAACGTTTGCGCGCTTCGCAACGTCTTTAATTGTTGCCATTAAATGTCACTCCAGACCATATTGTAACCTCCTGAGGTAAACGATTGCCTCCGCCAGTCCCGACGATTTTCATCAAGCCAGGCCTGTCGGAATTCGATATCTGATGGGGAGGAGATGTTGCCGGATATCGGGCAATAAACTAGCAGAGGATTTTGGCCGATTCTGATAAAAAGTGAAAGCAGAAAAAACCTGTTATTATCAGAGATAACATGATTTTTTTATACAATTGTGGGAAAATCATTCAAGCCCTATGTTTTATAAGGTCATAAAAGGAGAGTAGTGATGAGCACCGACCTGAAATTATCTCTGACGACGACAGCTGTTGCATTAGTTCTGATTGTTATTGCGAGTTTCATTGCGATACTGCATTAAGCAGAAGAGGGGGGCAGATTATCTGTCCCCTCAACGCGCCTGACGGTAACGGCAGTAAACGGTATTAGCGCAGAGTTTTTGACGTCATCACTCGGCGAGCCCCTACATAATGACGCTGCCAGTAGTCTTCACTCAGCGAGGTAATCTGTATATCACGGCCGCTGCGTGGTGACTGAATAAATTTCCCGTTACCCACATAAACGCCAACATGATCGGCCGTACCGCGACCTTGAATGCGGAAGAACACTAAATCGCCACTTTCAAGTTCACTACGATTAATCCTGGCTGCATCTTCAAGGTGGTACATCTCGTTGGCAGTACGTGGGATTTGGAAATTAACCAAGTCTTTATAGGCGTAATAGACCAGACCGCTACAGTCAAAACCGGTCATCGGAGAACTGCCTCCCCAGCGATAAGGTTTACCTAACTGCCCCATCAATTTATTCATTGCGGTCTTTTGCGCTTTTTGTACCCTGACTTTATGGGCTTGTGACAGAGTCTGGCTCTTTACCGGTTTGCTTGCGCAGGCTATTTTACGACCTTTTTTATTGACACACTTTCCAGTATTAAGCGCCGTTTTAATCTTTGACGCTGAAGTCACTTTTGCCGTGGTTTTTTTATGTACTGTACGTGATGGTTTAGTCGTACCGGCGACAGGCTTGGATTTGTTGATTGAGCGAGTTTTGTTCGTGCTGGTGCTGGCTTGGCGCTGCTGACTTTTCGGCGGTGTGGTTTTGCTATGGTGTTGTCGGTTTTTCTCTTTACTTTTCTTCGTGGTACTGGCTGATGAACTCTGAGTCAGATCAGTCGTTCGAGTTTGTTGAGAAGCCTGAGTCAACGGTGTCCAGGACAAAGCCAGTAGCAGAGCGCAGAGAGAAAGAGAACGTATTTTTATCCGTGCCACTCGTCAATCCTCTGATGAAAGAAAAACATGATGATATGACATCATGTGCGGTATCTCCCCATCATCTTTCACGTTATTGGGTGTGGCAGCAGTGAGATTTGCCAGAACACAGAAATTGTCTGTAATCCATCGGTTCTTTTCACTCAGTGCCTGCCAGCAATGCGAGTTTTTGAGGGCAGATATTAGCTAAATTCGTTATTCGCCGTTCTGTATTAGCGAAACTCGTTAATTCTAATGCATAAACGCCATTTATGTTAATAGCAATAACCGATGAAAAACGCATAATGCTATCTACCGCTAAAAATTTAAACAATCAGGGCTGCCCACCTTGGGGTTATGGTGGGTTGAAGGCTGGATTACTCTAATTTTGCTGTAAATTGCATCAGCGATTAATGGGTTTTCAAACCCACATAAAAAATGTTGTTTTCTGGTATGGACTCTAATGGATACAATGGGCAGCTAAAGTTGTATAAAAGTCTGAGGAAGCATGACAATGAGCACATTAGAAAAAATTCAACGCCAGATTGCAGAGAACCCAATTCTTCTCTATATGAAAGGCTCTCCAAAATTACCCAACTGCGGTTTTTCTGCACAAGCGGTGCAGGCCCTGTCGGGTTGTGGCGAACGTTTCGCCTACGTTGATATTTTGCAGAACCCGGATATTCGTGCCGAGTTACCAAAATATGCTAACTGGCCGACTTTCCCGCAGCTGTGGGTTGACGGTGAGTTGGTAGGTGGATGCGATATCATTATTGAAATGTATCAGCGCGGTGAGTTACAAAGCCTTATCAAAGAAACCGCAGCAAAGTATCCTGAAGCGGATGCCTGATCCAGCGAACCAGACTGAATAACTCAGTCTGTTCGTTTCTGACCGGTTTTTTAAACCGGTCAGTCTCTCTCTAGCCCATCACTACTTTAGCCATACGGCTCAAATTAATAGCGTCAGGCTTAGCGGACCGTCGATTCTGATGTTTCTTCCGGTATTGCTAATGGCCAGCCACCCAGACGTTTCCAGCGATTAACAATTTCACAAAATAACAGTGCGGTTTGCTCGGTATCGTATAAGGCTGAGTGGGCCTGTGAATTATCAAAATTCAAGCCCGCAGCGTTACACGCTTTGGCCAGCACCGTCTGACCCAGGGCCAGACCGCTCAGTGCCGCAGTATCGAAGGTGACAAAAGGGTGGAAGGGGTTACGTTTTAAGGATGCCCGTTCGGCGGCTGCCATGGTAAATCCGTGATCAAAGGTCGCGTTATGTGCAACCATAATGGCACGGCTACATTCGGTCTCTTTCATGCCTTTACGCACCGCTTTGAAAATGGCATGCAAGGCATCATATTCACTGACTGCGCCACGCAGCGGATTACTTGGGTCAATACCATTAAAGGCGAGGGCTTCGGGTTGCAGATTCGCACCTTCAAAGGGCTCAACATGAAAATGCAACGTCTCGTCAGGCAGCAGCCAACCGTCTTGATCCATCTTCAGTGTGATAGCGGCTATTTCCAGTAACGCATCCGTTTTGGCATTAAAGCCTGCGGTTTCAACATCAATAACGACTGGATAAAAACCACGAAAACGGCCGCACAAGCCATGCAATTGCGAGTTGTCTGACATCTGATTCTCTTAATACGGGGAAGATACAATGCGCATTATGACAAATTTCAGCGAGGGATGCAGTACTGGACGCAGCAGGGTACGCCCAGTACCTTAAATTAGTGGCCTAAACCTTTACCCGCATCTTTTTCTTCGATCAGCTCAATTTTATAGCCGTCGGGATCTTCGACAAAAGCGATGACGGTGGTGCCGCCTTTAACCGGGCCAGCTTCACGGGTCACATTCCCGCCATTGTTACGAATACGCTCACAGGCTTCAGCGGCATTTTCAACGCTCAGTGCAATATGGCCATAAGCACTACCCAGATCGTAACTATCAACACCCCAGTTATAGGTGAGCTCCAGAACCGCACCTTCGCTTTCCGGACAGTAGCCAACAAAAGCCAGGGTGTACTTATATTCGGTATTTTCACTGGTACGCAGTAAGCTCATACCCAGTACGTTGGTATAAAAATCGACAGAACGCTGTAAATCACTCACGCGCAGCATAGTATGGAGTAGGCGCATATTGTCCTCATCAAATGAAATCGTGCATTACAAGATGCATTGAGTATAGCGGCGATTACACGCCGCTATCAATGGATGACTGTTATTCAGCCCATGCAGGGTAGTCAGTATAACCTTTAGCATCACCGCCGTAGAAGAATTCCGGACGTTGTTCATTGAGTGGGTGATTGTTCTGGAAGCGTTCGACCAGGTCAGGGTTTGCTATATAGTCGCGACCAAAAGCGACAGCATCGATCAAATCTTTATCAATCAGTGCTTCAGCTTTTTCGAGAGTATAAGCGCCAGCACCAATAATCACGCCATTAAAGTGCTCACGGATCTTGCGACGAAATGCTTCAGTGTAAGGTGAACCACCGACCCAATCAGGTTCAGACAGATGAATATAAGCAATATTACGCTTATTCAGCTCATCAATCAGATACAGGGCATCTTCTTCTTCATTCGGGCCATTATCGACATTCTGGAAACTACCAACAGGCGAGAGACGAATACCAATTCTTGAAGCTCCCCATTCAGCGCTGACTGCATCAACCACTTCCAGCAGCAGACGAGCCCTATTTTCACGACTACCGCCGTACGCATCTTCACGCTGATTAGAGGACGCAGATAAGAATTGGTGCAATAAATAGCCATGTGCGCCATGCAGTTCAAGCAGGTCAAAACCTGCCTCGCGTGCGCTGGAAGCCGCATGACGAAAATCAGCGACAATGGCCGGTATCTCATTCAACTCCAGCGCGCGAGGAACTGAAGTATCGACCCGAATCGCCTGACCATTTTCATCACGTAATGATGTTCGCGTACCTGCGCTGATAGCCGAAGGGGCTACAGGCGCTTTCTGGTCTGGCTGAATGCTGTAATGAGAAATACGTCCGGTATGCCACAACTGAACGGCAATATGCCCGTCACGCTGATGCACGGCATCGGTAATTTTTTTCCAGACTGCAATTTGCTCATCGGTATGAAGACCCGGTGCGCCAGCATAACCTTTTGACTGGAAAGAAATCTGTGTGGCTTCAGTAATAATCAGTCCTGAGCTGGCACGCTGCTGGTAATACTCAGCCATCAGTTCAGTGGGAATATCACCCGGTTCGATACTACGCAGACGAGTCAGTGGAGCCATAAAAATGCGGTTAGCTACAGTAACTGCCCCAATATTCAGCGGGGTAAAAATTTTTGCAATGGACATACATGCCTCTAATAGACCGGTCGTCTAGTATTGTGATAAATAAAATACCTGTCAGCTGACAGGTACGGCAAGAATACTTCTGATATGCGCCAGAGCATTTTCTAGCGGTACAGGATCACGGGCTAACTTAGCCTGCAAGCCAGCGCCTAGCCATAACACATATAATATTTGGGCCAGTACTTGCATTTCACCTTCGAAATTAAACGCCTTTTCCTGGCGTGCTTTTTCAAGTGAATGCGTCAGTATCTTCATTACTCTGGCTGCTCCTCGGTCAAGGGCGGTACGCATATCTTCAGAAAGATCGCACACCTCAGCTGACAGTTTTAGCCCCAGACAATGAGTCAGATGCCCGCAAGCACGAAATTCAGCTAATGCTTTCTGATACCAGCTCAATAAACGCTCAGCATGACCCCCTTGCGGAGCATCAAGCTGTTCACTGAAATGCTGACTGTAGCGCTGATAGTAGCGTTCCAGCATTGCAACACCAAAAGCCTCTTTGGATCGAAAGTAATGATAAAAAGAGCCTTTTGGCACTTCAGCGGTACGCAACAATTCGCTCAGCCCCATACCGGTAAATCCCCGGGCCAGGCAAAGTCTTTCACCCGTTACCAGCAGGTGCTCACGTGTATCATGTTCAGGATGTCTGTTCATGCTGCAAATATAATAGACCGTTCGGTCTAATGCAAGTGAAGGAGGGCGTTTAATATTACTCGCCGCCCGACATTATTTAGATTTATCACTTGCAAGTGGCTGTTTATCAGACTTCAATTAACTTATCACAGCACCTGAGGTCGATACGTGTCAGAGCAGCTTGAGTTTTTTCCGCTTCAAAGCCCGTGCCGTGGGATCTGCCAGTCGGATGAACGCGGTTTTTGCCGTGGCTGTTTTCGTAGCCGTGATGAGCGCTTTAACTGGCAGAAGATGACTGATGGTCAAAAACAAGAGGTGTTGCGACTGTGCCACCAGCGTTTGTTACGTAAACGCCGCTCTGCTAAAGCACGTTCTGGCGAAGAACCTGAGCAGCCTTCGCTGTTTTAAAGTTGTCTGGGTGTTGTTTTTGTCAATCCTGCAGGTCGTTTGAATTATTTAGGGTATAGACTGATTCTGTTTTTTTCTTATAAGGCGATAACGTTATGGTACAGCGTATTAAAATAGCTCCCCAGGGACCCGAATTCTCACGTCTGGTGATGGGATACTGGCGTTTGATGGAGTGGGGAATGACCTCCAGCCAACTGGCCAGTTTTATTGAAGAACATGTGGAACTGGGGATTACAACCGTCGATCATGCCGATATCTATGGTGGCTATCAGTGCGAGGCTGCTTTTGGGGACGCGTTGCGACAAATGGGTCATTTGCGCAGTAAAATGCAGATTGTGAGTAAATGTGGGATAGCCACAAGAGCGAAGGCTGAAAACAAGATTGGTCACTATATTACTGATTGTGACTACATTATACGCAGTGCCGAAAACTCGCTGAAAAACCTCGCGACCGACTATCTTGATTTACTGCTGATTCATCGCCCGGATCCACTCATGGACGCAGATGACGTCGCCAGAGCATTTATCCAGCTACATCAAAGCGGTAAAGTGCTCCATTTCGGTGTCTCTAACTTCACGCCTGCTCAGTTCACGCTGTTGCAATCTCGACTGCCATTTACCCTGGCAACAAACCAGGTCGAGATCTCGCCGGTCCATCAGCCTTTACTGTTGGATGGTACCCTTGACCAGCTACAACAGCTACGTATTCGTCCTATGGCGTGGTCCTGCTTAGGTGGGGGGGCATTGTTTAACGATGCGAAATACCAGCCACTGCGTGACGAGTTACAAGCCGTTGCTGAAGAACTGGGAGCTGACACTATCGATCAAGTCGTCTATGCCTGGATCATGCGTTTACCATCGTTACCTCTGCCTATTATCGGTTCGGGTAAAATTGAACGCGTGCGTTCAGCTATACACTCGTTATCGCTGGAGTTGAATCGTCAGCAGTGGTTCCGCATTCGTAAAGCCGCATTAGGTCATGATGTACCTTAATGTCGCTGGGTGACAGAATAATGAGTCACCCCTGATTAACGCCCTGCTCGTATTCAGTGAGCAGGGCGTTGAAAGAAAATAGGACAACTCATGTCAATTACTTAAGTGCCTGTTATTCTGCGTTTTACCCCTCTCTTTGGCAAAAGACAAACAACGTGTTAGATTGGCCTGGATGTGTTGTCTGGCTGACTGTTTCTGGTATTCAAACGTGTAACATGCCCCATTCTGACACACTTTTATCGCTATTCTCCGCGTCATTATCCTGGTTTTTATAGCCAGAAAGGTATGATGAAAAAAACCAACATCTGTCTGGTTTTTTGCGGTATCAAAAGTAAAACTAACAGCAATAACCCTTAAAATTGTAAAGGATTCTTTTCGTTTCTGTTAATCTGGATAATAGAGAAGGAGTGCTGGATAAGTAAACTTGATCAAAATAAGGGATTTGTTTTTATCATTTAATGCCTGCACAATACGTTAAGATCCGCAATTTAAGTTAGTGAGCTAATTATAAGGAGGTGAAATTGGAATCGCCATTAGGATCGGACTTATCCCGTTTAGTACGTCTCTGGCGTGCATTAATCGATCACCGATTAAAGCCATTGGAATTGACCCAGACCCATTGGGTAACACTGCATAACATCCATCAAATGCCTCCCGAACAGTCCCAGATTCAGCTGGCAAAAGCTATTGGTATTGAGCAGCCTTCTCTGGTACGCACGTTAGATCAGCTAGAAAAGAAAGGACTTATTGCTCGCCGGACCTGCGCCTTCGATCGTCGTGCCAAGCGTATTATGCTGACTGAAAGTGCGGGGGATATCATCGAGCAAATGGAACATGTGATAGGCGCGACGCGTTGTGAGATTCTGGCCGGTATCAGCCAGGAAGAACACGCACAGCTTCTTGACGTGATAGGACGGCTGGAAAAAAACATCACCAAACTACAAGATGGTGAGTCATAGCTTGTCCAGGCTCTGCATCAGCAAATGTCTTATATTATACCGGTCATACTTCACGTTGTGTGGATGTTGCTTTGGTCAATTCTGCGAATCACATAGTTTCTCTATGTTTACGGCCAGGTTGACTCAGGGCCTACAAACAACTCGAATTATTTAGGGTATATGGGATATATCATAAGGCCTGCCTGATATCAGGAAGGCCTTTAGTCATGCTAGCGTGGTGATACAGAAACTTGGTTGCCATTACCAATCAGTGAAACACGCTGACCGACAGAGAAGCGGGTCGCGTCTTGTTTCTGGGTAACAACAATGGTTCTGCCGCTATCTTCACGAATTTCCATTTGTACGCCGTTAGAACGGTTCAGCGCACCCTGAGCTTCCTGGCCGGCTAAACCACCTGCGATAGCACCTGCAGCAGTAGCCAGTGAACGGCCAGTACCGCCACCTACAGTATTACCCAAAAATCCCCCAAGCACAGCACCACCTATAGCACCAACGATATTCTCATCCGTACCACCCTGAATTTGTACTGGGCGAACTGACAAGACAGTACCGTATGTCACATTTTGGACTTGCTGCGCTTGACTTGCACTTACCACATCACCAGAAAGTGTTCTATCGTTAACACAACCCGCGAGGGTCAGGCCTACCAGTGAGACTACCAGGACACGTGAAATCATTTCTATCTCCAGATCATGACGTAATGCTCAGATGAGCTTCCATGAGTGTTTATTATACGGTAAAACTAATCTGTTACTTAGCTTGTTATAGCATACCCGTCATACTTTGCGTTGTCTGGATGCCGCTACAGTGAGGGGCGTCGAATAACATAGTGGTCTATGCTTATCCGCTTTTTTCACGCAGCGCCTACCAGCAACTTGAATTATTTGGGCTACAGATACGGTAAAATATAAACAGATGTTTAGTAATAATACCTAAACGGAAGTCAAAAAAGTATCGTGTTAAAGGGTTATTACTTATATCTATCCGATATTCTGGTTTCTGAGACCTGTATTTTATCGAACAGTTCGTTGAAATACGTCACTTTGCTTCATGATCGTGGGCGCGTGCCGCAGAAAATATGCACCAGCACGCTATAAAGTACGTACCGGCGCGGGGAACTGGCGTCCAAACCGTTGAGATTTTTGGGTACTGGGAGCACAATAGACTTTATTCAATCATAGTCGGTATAACATCATGTCAGATAACGATTCTTTGCAGCAGATTGCCCATCTGCGCCGTGAATATACCCAAGGCGGATTGCGGCGTCAGAATCTTACCGATACGCCACTCCCTCTCTTTGAACGCTGGCTGGCCCAAGCCTGTGAAGCCAAATTAGCTGATCCTACAGCGATGGTTGTTGCAACGGTTGATGAAACCGGGCAACCGTTCCAGCGTATTGTTCTACTTAAACATTATGATGAAAAGGGACTGGTGTTTTATACCAACCTTGGGTCGCGTAAAGCACAGCAAATTGAACATAATCCCCGTGTCAGCCTTCATTTTCCGTGGCATATGCTAGAACGTCAGGTGATGGTGCAGGGAACGGCAGAAAAGTTGTCTACTTTTGAAGTCTTAAAGTACTTTCACAGCCGCCCGCGTGATAGCCAGATAGGTGCCTGGGTTTCCAGACAATCCAGCCGTATCTCAGCACGCGGTATCCTTGAGGGTAAGTTTTTTGAACTGAAACAGAAGTTTCAGAAGGGTGAAGTTCCATTACCGAGCTTCTGGGGTGGATACCGGGTAAGTATTGAACAAATGGAGTTCTGGCAAGGAGGCGCGCATCGTCTGCACGATCGTTTCCTCTATCAGCGGACCCCAGATGGCTGGAATATCGACCGTCTTGCACCCTAACGTCAGGATTTTCTTGTTAAGCGCTGGTACTCCGGGTGCGAGCGCTTTATTCTATACCCGTCATACTTCAAGCTGCCTGGGTGTTGCTTTCGTAAATTTCGCCGAATCACATAGTGTATCTATGCTCATCGCCATAATTTACTCAGCGCCTACAGGCCGCTCGAATTATTTAGGGTATACCCGTCATACTTCAAGCTGCCTGGGTGTTGCTTTCGTAAATTCTGTCGAGTCACATAGTGTATCTATGCTCATCGTCAGAATTGACTCAGCGCCTACAGGCCGCTCGAATTATTTAGGGTAAGTGTGCCCAGAAAACGGATGTTGCAGGCACATTAAACACAGACTCCTTAATCGGGTCTGCAATAGGGATGAGTTGGCGTTTATCGCCGGATAAAAAGACTTTCGCCAGTGGGCGAAAAGCCGTGTACCGGCCAAGGTGCAGTCGTATAGAGATGGAGAATTTGATGTCAGGCATCAATTTGATAAAACAATTGCAAGAGCGGGGCCTGGTGGCTCAGGTTACGGATGAGGATGCGTTAGCAGAGCGACTGGCGCAAGGGTCAATCGCACTCTATTGTGGCTTCGATCCGACCGCTGATAGCTTGCACTTGGGCCATCTGGTTCCACTGCTGTGTCTGAAACGTTTTCAGGAAGCAGGCCATAAGCCGGTTGCATTGGTAGGCGGAGCAACAGGACTTATCGGTGATCCTAGCTTTAAGGCCGCAGAACGTAAGCTCAATACTGAAGATACCGTTCAAGAGTGGGTAGACAAAATCCGCCGTCAGGTTGCGCCATTCTTAAGCTTTGACTGTGGTGAAAACTCTGCAGTCGCTGCCAATAACTATGACTGGTTTGGCAACATGAACGTGCTGACTTTCCTGCGTGATATTGGTAAGCACTTCTCTGTTAACCAGATGATCAATAAAGAAGCGGTAAAACAACGTCTGAATCGTGATGATGTCGGCATTTCGTTTACTGAATTCTCCTATAACCTGCTGCAAGGTTATGACTTTGCCTGCCTGAATAAACTGCACGGAGTGGCATTGCAGATTGGCGGATCTGACCAGTGGGGTAACATTACCTCCGGTATCGATTTGACGCGTCGTATGCACCAGCAGCAGGTTTTTGGTTTAACCGTCCCGCTTATCACTAAATCAGACGGTACTAAATTTGGTAAGACTGAAGGCGGCGCTGTCTGGCTTGACCCGAAAAAAACCAGTCCCTATAAATTCTATCAGTTCTGGATTAACACGGCAGATAGCGATGTTTACCGTTTCCTGAAATTCTTCACCTTCATGAGCCTTGAAGAGATTGATCGGCTGGAAGAAGAAGATAAGAACAGCGGTACAGCACCGCGTGCCCAGTATGTACTGGCAGACCAGGTGACCCGTCTGGTACATGGTGACGTTGGTTTAACGGCAGCCAAACGTATCACTGACAGCTTGTTTAACGGTAACCTCAGTGAACTGAGCGAAGCTGATTTTGAACAACTGGCACAGGACGGTGTTCCAATGGTAGAGCTTGATACTGGTGTTGACCTGCAACAGGCATTAGTGGACTCAGAACTCCAGCCATCCCGTGGTCAGGCACGTAAGACCATTGCCCAGAATGCCATTACCATTAACGGTGAAAAACAGTCTGATCCTGAGTACCTGTTCACGGAGTCAGACGTCCTGTTTAACCGCTATACGCTGTTGCGTCGTGGTAAGAAGAACTACTGCCTAATCTGCTGGAAATAAGTCTGGTAGACAGTCTGAGCGTAGCCGCTTCCATGCTACGCTCTTTTTTTGCCCGACGATCAATGTCAGGCATCTCCGGTGAGTAAGAGTAAACTGTATAAAATGAAAAATATCCTTGCCATCCAGTCTCATGTTGTCTTCGGTCATGCGGGAAACAGTGCGGCTGAATTTCCGATGCGTCGTGCTGGCGTGAATGTCTGGCCATTGAATACCGTGCAGTTTTCTAATCATACGCAATACGGTCAATGGACCGGAACGGTAATGCCAGCCAGTCATTTAAGTGAAATCGTCCAGGGCATTGCTAATATTGGTCAGCTTAAGCGCTGTGATGCGGTACTGAGTGGCTATCTGGGTTCTGCAGAGCAGGGTGAACATATCCTGGAGATCGTTCGTCAGGTTAAAGCGGCAAATCCTGCAGCAAAGTATTTTTGTGACCCGGTTATGGGGCACCCAGAAAAAGGCTGTATCGTTGCGCCCGGGATAGCGGAATATCATACTCGCTATACCTTACCGGCCAGCGATATCATTGCCCCAAATTTGGTAGAACTCGAAATTCTGTGCGGCCACAGTGTCGATTCTGTTGAAGATGCGGTGCTTGCTGCGCGTGAATTGATTGCTGTCGGCCCACAAATTGTCCTCGTTAAACATCTGGCAAAAGCCGGTTTCCGTGTCGAGCATTTTGAAATGCTACTCGTCACGGCAGACGAAGCATGGCATATCCATCGTCCGCTGGTGGACTTTGGTGACCGTCAGCCGGTGGGTGTTGGGGATGTTACCAGTGGACTGTTACTGGTCAAGTTACTGCAAGGGGCCAGCCTGCGTCAGGCTCTGGAGCATGTGACTGCAGCGGTATATGACATTATGCTGATGACTAAAAATATGCAGGAATATGAGTTGCAGCTGGTCGCTGCGCAAGAAAGTATTGTCAAACCTGAGCATTATTTCACCGCAGTGGCGCTCTGATATCACATGGCTCTCAATAGTTACTGAGGGCCTATACCCGTCATACTTCAAGTTGCCTGGTCGTTGCTGGCGCTCAGACAGCCGAATCACATGGTTTGCCTATGCTCATCGACTGTCTTCACTTTGCGCCTACAGGCAACTCGAATTATTTAGGGCATATACTGGCATCAGAAAAACTACAGACCTTCTGCCGCCAGGGCTGCAGCAACAGCCGGACGATTTTTCATCCGCGTCATAAACTCTTCCAGATGAGACAGACCGTCTAGATTCAGTCCCAGAGCATAACCCCAGCGTGCCACGGTAAACAGATAAGCATCTGCAACAGTGAAACGCAGCCCCATCAACCACTGCTTACCGTTCAGCTCGTCATTGATGTAGGCAAATTTTTGTTCCAGCTGCTCACGCACCATC
>Ga0308165_1002949_pt1 | contig 19205 bp, 20 predicted proteins | sample PhyWR2_FD_201032 | JGI IMG/M metagenome (GOLD analysis project Ga0308165, IMG submission 201032) | Phyllosphere microbial communities from UC Gill Tract Community Farm, Albany, California, United States - DLSLW.R2 | ecosystem: Host-associated > Plants > Phyllosphere > Unclassified | place: USA...
TTTCTTTAAACCGTTAACGAAGCCGGGCCTTGGCGTGGATATCGACGAAGCCAAAGTCATCGAGCTGAGTAAAAATGCGCCGGACTGGCGTAACCCGCTGTGGCGTCATGAGGATGGCAGCGTAGCGGAATGGTAAATGCGCGTCATACTTCGCGCTGGTGATGCGTTGGCTGCGTTTTCTTACCCCGGTCACATACTTTTGTATGCTCCCGGGGATGCGAAAACTTGCCGCCTTTCCCCAGCACGAATTATTTAGCGCATTCCGGTTAAGTTATTAATTAAAAAATCAAATACACCCTCTGTAAATTACAGGGCATGGTGAGTGGCCTCGCTATGCCCAAAATCTGGAGACAGATTGCGATGGATATTCCAGTTACTGCTGCAAAAACGGGGCGTCGCCGTTACCTGACGCTGGTTATGATCTTTATTACCGTGGTCATCTGCTACGTCGACCGCGCCAACCTGGCTGTGGCATCGGCCCATATTCAGGAAGAATTTGGTATCACTAAAGCGGAGATGGGCTACGTCTTCTCGGCCTTTGCCTGGCTTTATACCCTGTGTCAGATCCCCGGCGGTTGGTTCCTTGACCGCGTGGGTTCACGCCTGACCTATTTTATTGCCATCTTCGGCTGGTCTGTGGCGACCCTGTTCCAGGGCTTTGCTACCGGGCTGATGTCGCTGATTGGTCTGCGCGCCATCACCGGGATTTTCGAAGCCCCGGCGTTCCCGACCAACAACCGTATGGTGACCAGCTGGTTCCCGGAGCATGAGCGTGCCTCTGCCGTCGGGTTCTACACCTCCGGACAGTTTGTCGGCCTCGCGTTCCTGACGCCGCTGCTGATCTGGATCCAGGAACTGCTGAGCTGGCACTGGGTGTTTATCGTCACCGGCGGGATCGGCATTATCTGGTCGTTTATCTGGATTAAGGTCTATCAGCCGCCGCGTCTGACCAAAAACATCAGCAAAGCCGAGCTGGATTACATCCGCGACGGCGGTGGCCTGGTGGACGGCGATGCGCCGGTGAAAAAAGAGGCGCGTCAGCCGCTGACCAAAGCCGACTGGAAGCTGGTGTTCCACCGTAAGCTGGTGGGCGTCTATCTGGGGCAGTTTGCGGTCACCTCGACGCTGTGGTTCTTCCTGACCTGGTTCCCGAACTACCTGACTCAGGAGAAAGGCATTACCGCGCTGAAAGCCGGCTTTATGACCACCGTGCCGTTCCTGGCCGCGTTCTTTGGCGTACTGCTCTCCGGCTGGCTGGCAGATAAGCTGGTGAAAAAAGGCTACTCTCTCGGCATCGCGCGTAAAACGCCGATTATCTGCGGGCTGCTGATCTCCACTTGTATCATGGGTGCGAACTACACCAACGATCCGGTGTGGATTATGACCCTGATGGCGATCGCCTTCTTCGGCAATGGCTTTGCGTCCATTACCTGGTCGCTGGTGTCATCGCTGGCGCCGATGCGTCTGATCGGCCTGACGGGCGGGGTGTTTAACTTCGTTGGCGGGCTGGGGGGGATCACCGTTCCGCTGGTGATTGGTTACCTGGCGCAGGACTACGGTTTCGGCCCGGCGCTGGTCTATATCTCCGCAGTGGCTCTGCTTGGCGCACTCTCCTACATCCTGCTGGTGGGCGATGTGAAACGGGTAGGCTAATCTCCCGCATTGCTATACCCTGATGCGACATCCGCGCATCAGGGTATCCTCATGAAACAAATCACTTTCGCTCCCCGCCATCACCAGCTTACCAACACCCGTACCTGGACCGCTGACAGCCGCTGGCTGGCGTTTGACGTGCGTCCGTCCGGGGCTTCGTTCACCGGCGAAACCATTGAGCGCGTCAATGTCGAAAGCGGCGAGGTCGAGGTGATTTATCGCGCCAGCAACGGTGCGCACGTTGGCGTGGTGACCGTTCATCCTGCCGACGACAGATACGTTTTTATACACGGCCCGCAGTTCCCGGATGCGCACTGGCAGTATGATTTTCACCACCGTCAGGGGGTGATTGCAGCCCAGGGACAGGTGAGGAATCTGGATGCGATGGATATCAGCGAACCCTTCACCCCAGGCGCGCTGCGCGGCGGCAGCCATGTCCATGTGTACAGTCCTGACGGGCAGTTTGTCAGCTTTACCTATAACGACCATGTGCTGCGCACCCTGGACCCTAAGCTGGATTTACGTAACGTAGGCGTCGCGGCCCCCTTTGGCCCGGTGACGCCTGCCGGCCATCATCCGCGTGAATATGCCGGAACGTACTGGAGCGTGCTGGTCAGCGGCACGACGCCGACACCGACGCCGGGCAGCGATGAGATCAACCGCGCCTACGAAGAGGGCTGGGTCGGCAACGATCGGCTGGCCTTTATCGGTGACACCCTTTCCGTAGAGAGTGAAAAAGTACCGGAGCTGTTTATTGTTGCTCTTCCGCAAGATGAACAGGGCTGGAAGCGGGCGGGCAACGCGCCGCTCCAAGGCACAGCGGCGAGCCTGCCCGCACCGCCGGCAGGCGTTGAGCAGCGCCGGTTAACCTTTACCCACCATGCTCGCTTCCCCGGGCTGGTGAATGCGCCGCGCCACTGGGTGCGCAGTAATCCTCAGGCGAGCGCGATCGCGTTTTTGATGCGGGATGATAAAGGTGTCGTGCAGATTTGGCTGATTGCGCCGGACGGCGGCCAGCTTCGCCAGCTGACGCATAACGAGAGCGATATCCAGTCGGCCTTTAACTGGCATCCGGCGGGGCATTCGCTGGGGTTTGTGCTGGATAATCGCATTGCGCGCTGCGATGCCACGTCCGGGAAGATCACCTGGCTGACGTCCGATCACGGCAATCCACCGTCCGGTGATGCGGTGGTCTGGTCCCCGGATGGACGCTATCTGGCCTGGATGGAAGAGGTCGACGGTTTCCGTCAGCTGTGGGTGACGGAAACCGGGCAGTAACTAGCGGACGGGCATCTCAGCGGGTGGGATCACGGCGTTGGTCGCCAGCGTCTCCTGCTCGCTTTGCTCCACGCGGGAGCGCACGGATTTATCGGTGCGGAACAGGTCCCACGGCAGCAGGAGCGTGTCGACAACGGCGGTAAACGGCATATCCAGTACCACCAAGGATTTGGTGCCCCAGTTTGTGTCGTCATCTGTCAGCATGTTCGCACTGGCGCGTGTTCCGGGATATGTTCCTTCTTTGCCGCCGGTGTGAGACATCACGCTCGAACACCCGCATAGCACAACTGCTGCGCTGAACATCGTCAGCTTTATCAGAACATTTTTTATCATTAGTCAGTCATCATCAATGGCTCGGGACCGGCCTGCTCCCCGGTTTATAACGGGCCATGCTCAAAATGAATAGTTGAAAAGTACCGCTCTGTGGCACCCATCGCATTTTAACCCTTTGTGCTGTAGACCCAGTCTATGCCAGTCCCTGCAAAGTGCAAAATTTCTCGTTAACCTGCTCTTGAAAAGATCGGAACCAGACCCATTTTAGAAGAGTATCCATGAACAAACGCGCCTGATGGGCGTTTGGGATACCCCAGCCTGTCCACGGTGGAAGGCGACAATTCTTGCTGATTTCAGGAGTATTAACTGTATGCGTAACTTCGATCTTTCTCCGCTTTATCGTTCAGCCATCGGCTTTGATCGTCTGTTTAATCATTTAGAAAATAACCAAAGCCAGAGCAATGGCTATCCGCCATACAACGTTGAACTGGTTGACGAAAACCACTATCGCATTGCGATTGCCGTAGCCGGTTTCGCGGAAAGCGAACTGGAGATCACTGCCCAGGATAATCTGCTGGTGGTGAAAGGCGCGCACGCGGGCGAGCAGAAAGAGCGCACCTACCTGTATCAGGGCATCGCGGAACGTAACTTTGAACGTAAGTTCCAGTTAGCCGAGAACATTCACGTTCACGGTGCGAACCTGGTTAACGGCCTGCTGTATGTGGATCTGGAACGTGTGATTCCGGAAGCGCAAAAACCGCGCCGTATCGAAATTAATTAATGATTCGGGTCGCTGCTGCGGCCCAGACTGAATGCTTGCCGAATCGGGAGCAGAGGTGGATCCATCAGGATTTGCCGGGACAACTGCGCACAAAAAACTGTGCCGAACTCGCTTCTCAGAAGGAGAATAACTATGCGTAATTACGACTTATCCCCGCTGCTGCGCCAGTGGATTGGTTTTGACAAACTGGCCACCGCGCTGCAAAGCACCCCTGAAAGCCAGGCGTTCCCGCCGTACAACATCGAAAAGAGCGACGATAACCACTATCGCATTACGCTCGCCGTGGCGGGATTCAGCCAGCAGAACCTGGATATACAGCTTGAAGGCACGCGCCTGACGGTTAAAGGTACGCCGGAAAAACCCGAGACCGAAACCAAATGGCTGCATCAGGGTCTGGTGACTCAGCCGTTCAGCCTGAGCTTTACGCTCGCAGAACATATGGAAGTCACCGGGGCTACCTTCACTAACGGGCTGCTGCATATCGACATCACCCGCAACGTGCCCGAAGAGATTGCGCCGAAGCGGATCGCCATTAGCGAACGTCCGGCATTGAACAGCTAACAATACGGCCCCGCCTCGGCGGGGCTTCTTTTTGTGCGCCATCGCCCATACAGCCGGTCAGACCTCTGCGAGAATCCCTGTTAACTCTACTGTTATTCACAGGGATGCCGTCATGAGTGAAATTGCGTTAACGGTCAGTGTGCTGGCGTTGGTTGCGGTGGTTGGGCTGTGGATAGGGAATGTCAAAATCCGCGGCGTCGGGTTTGGCATTGGCGGCGTGCTGTTCGGTGGTATCTTCGTCGGCCATTTTGTCGACCAGCTCGGTATCTCCCTGAGCGCGGAGATGCTGCACTTCATTCAGGAATTCGGCCTGATCCTCTTCGTTTACACCATCGGTATCCAGGTCGGGCCGGGCTTTTTCGCCTCGTTGCGCGTCTCGGGCCTGCGACTCAACCTTTTTGCGCTGGGGATTGTGGTGATGGGTGGGTTAGTTACTGCCCTGCTGCATAAAATTTTTGCCATTCCGCTGCCGGTGGTGCTGGGGATATTCTCCGGGGCCGTCACCAACACCCCTGCGCTGGGGGCGGGACAGCAAATTCTGCGCGATCTGGGTATCGAACCTGGGATTGTTGATCAGATGGGCATGAGCTATGCCATGGCCTACCCGTTCGGCATCTGCGGCATTTTGCTGACCATGTGGCTGGTACGGTTGCTGTTTCGCGTGGATGTCGAACACGAAGCCCGACAGCATGAGTCGACGCTCACCCACGGTCATGCGCTGATCAAAACCATCAACATCCGCGTGGAAAACCCCAACCTGAACAATATGGCGATTCAGGATGTGCCGATCCTCAACAGCGTCAACATTATCTGCTCCCGATTGAAGCGGGAGCAGATCCTGATGGTGCCGTCGCCCGGGACGGTGATCCAGACCGGGGACCTGCTGCATCTGGTCGGTCAGCCGGTGGATCTGCATAACGCCCAACTGGTGATTGGTCAGGAGGTCGACACCTCACTCTCCACGCGCGGTACCGATATGCGCGTCGAGCGGGTGGTGGTGACCAACGAGCAGGTTTTGGGGAAGAAAATCCGCGAACTGCAGGTTAAAGAGCGCTATGACGTGGTGATCTCACGTCTGAATCGTGCCGGGGTGGAGCTGGTCGCCAGCCCGGATGCCAGCCTGCAGTTTGGCGACATTCTGAATCTGGTCGGGCGCCCGGCGTCGATTGATGCCGTCGCTAACATGGTGGGCAACGCACAACAAAAACTGCAGCAGGTGCAGATGCTGCCGGTGTTTATCGGCATCGGCCTTGGGGTGCTGCTCGGCTCTGTTCCGCTGTACGTGCCGGGGTTCCCGGTGGCGCTCAAGCTGGGGCTGGCAGGCGGGCCGCTGATTATGGCCCTGATCCTCGGGCGCATCGGCTGTATCGGCAAGCTCTACTGGTTTATGCCGCCGAGCGCGAACCTTGCCCTGCGTGAGCTGGGGATCGTGCTGTTTCTGGCGGTGGTGGGGTTGAAGTCGGGCGGCGATTTTGTCGAGACCCTGACCGCAGGCGACGGCATCAGCTGGATTGGTTACGGCATCGTGATTACCGCCGTGCCGCTGCTGACCGTCGGTATTCTGGCGCGCCTGTTCACGAAGATGAACTACCTGACCCTGTGCGGCATGCTGGCCGGTTCGATGACCGACCCGCCGGCGCTGGCCTTTGCCAACAACCTGCACGCCACCAGCGGGGCGGCGGCGCTCTCCTACGCCACGGTCTATCCGCTGGTGATGTTTATGCGCATTATCACACCGCAGCTGCTGGCGGTGCTGTTCTGGGGGATGGGCTAAACGGCTAACCCCAGCCGGGCAAACTGCTCTGCCGGGGCGTCGCTCTCATGCAGCAGACGCACCAGCAGGGCAATCATCCGCGCTTCCACGGCGCTATCCTGAATCGGATTGCACTGCTGTGGGTCGGTGTGTAAATCGAACAGCAGATGCCCGACGCGATTGACCCCTTTGTACTTCTCTCTGGCCGGAATACGCAGCGTTTTGACGCCTTTGGTAAAGCTGAACGGCGGTGCCAGCGCCAGAGACTCCAGTTCGTGCGGCTCAAACCGGGCATTCATTTTGATCGGCATCAGGGTGTAGTTGGCGATGTCATCCTCGCGTCCGGGCAGGGCGGCGCGCATATAGACGTAGCGCCCGTCCGTCACATTGACATGCCCGCTGAACACCCCAAACAGGGCGGCTTCGCGCACGGGAGTATCATCCTCCAGGGTTTGCGCCAGCGAATGCCCCTGCACATCGGCGGGGATCGGCTGGTTAAAGAACGCCAGCAGCGTGGGGGCCCAGTCGATCATCTGCACCAGCGACTCACGCTGCACGCCCTGCTGCGCGCTGCGCGGATCCCAGATAAACAGCGGGTTATTCGCCACCTCGTTGTAATAAGGCATCTGGTTTTTGGCCCACCAGCCGTGCTCCCCGAGCAAGAAGCCGTGATCGGTGCCGACAATCAACATCGTATCGCGCCATAAATCGTGACGGTCCATCAGGTCGAGAATGCGCCCCAGATTGTCATCGCACATCGATACCAGCGCGCGATAGCGGCAGCGAATGTGCTCTATCGCCTCCGGGCTCTCCTCCACTTTGCCGCGCGGCCAGTCGTAATGCGGGCCTTCCCAGGCATCCTGATACAGCGAAAGGTACGCCTCGGTGGTATAAAACGGCTCGTGAGGATCGAAGGTCTCGACCTGCAGCAGCCAGTTATCCTGCTGGTGATTGTGGTCGATAAATTCGCAGCCAGCCGCAAACACGCGGGATTGCGGGAAGTCGGCCTCCTGCTGAATGTACGCCCGGTTTACCCAGTCCTGGCGCCAGAGCCCGGAGACACCGCCGCCGGTCTGCTTCTGCGGCACGCGCAGCACCTCCGGAATCGCCGGATCGGCGACGCTGGCTTTCCAGTGGTCCCCCTCCTGGCCGCGGACGATCTCCCATGAGCTGTAGCGGTTATGGTAGTTGCCGCCGCCGTCCTCCCAGTAGTGCAGGTGGTCGCTAATCAGGTGCGTATAAACGCCCGCTTTTTTCAGCAGCTCCGGCATCGAATCATCAAACGGCTCCAACGGCCCCCACTCCCGATGCAGAAAGTTATACCGGCCGGTGTGCAGCTCCCGACGGGCGGGCATACAGGGCATGCTGCCCACATAGCTGTTATTGAAGGTGGCGCTGCGGGCCGCCAGACGCTGGAAGTTGGGTGCCTGAGTGATCATGTCCCCGTAAGGCGGCAGATAGTGTTTATTCAGGCTATCGAACAGCAGAATAATCGCTTTCATCGACCCTCCTTATCGGACAGATAACAGATGCGGGAAATTCGCTTCGATAATCGCGTAGATCTGCTTCCCGATGGCTTCCCCGTCCATAATATTTTCAATGGGGATCAGATATTGCCCCTGGCGTGGATCCAGGCTCACCACATCAATCAGCTTTTTCGAAATGGCGTAAATATCGGCCCAGTCGGTAAATCCGCCCACTTCGCCTGCGGCGGTATGTTCCATTTCGAACTCAAACTGAAAATCATATTTTGCTAAGGCTTTTTTGACGACGGTCTGTAACATGACGCTGCTGCCAACACCGTAGCCGCAAACAAACAGCACATTAATTTTGTTTTTCATCACGATATCCTTTTAAAGGTGGAGTTAATTAACCCGCATAAGGCCCAAGATGGAATGTGGAGGCAATCAATTTCAGCAGTTCACAAATGGCAGGCCATAATGTTGCCCAGTCGAATATACCGGTCCAGCCAACGCCTTCTGCCGCCAGGCCGGTTAATGGGATCGCCCAGACGGTGCCGAAGGTTTGAATAATTCCCAGCAGGAAGGTACAAATAATCACCGCGCGATAGCCGCCTAATTTATTGGCTAATACGCCGATGGGCCCGCCGGAGAAAAACAGCGGCACAAAACCGGGCAACACCATAATAGGGCTATGAGTAAGAAGCAGGATCCCCATCGAGAATATGGTGCCGAAGGTACAGAAGATAAATCCGAGCGTGGCGGCATTCGGGGAGAAGGGCAGCAACGCGGCAACATCTACCGCCGGAATCGCATTCGGTATTAAGCGATCCTGCCAGCCTTTAAACGAGGCGTTAATTTCCCCCACCATCATCCGCACACCTTGCAGCAGGATCACCATATACATCGAAAACTGCAGGCCGAGATTAATCACATAAATATACCAGGGCTTGCCTTTCGCCATCAGCTGGACGTTATCAATCCCGGTCGAGAGCAGGAATCCGCCGACGAACAGGGTCATGACGATGGCGATGGAGGTGACGTTGTGGTTAAAAATCGCCAGCCAGCCGGGCAACTTCATGTTCTCGGCATCCTGCTTTTCAGCATCGCCGAACAGATGGGCAAACTTCGAGAAAAACCAGATCCCCAGCATCTGGTTATGGGCGATGGTAAAGCCCGCATTGTTGGTGATTTTTGCCACCGGTTTGGCGATCAGAGTGGTGGCAAAGGCCCAGAATATCCCGGTTAACACACCGGCAATAATAATCGACGGTACCCAGCCGAAGCCTAACCAGAATACGATCAGCCACAGCACGGCCTGAGAGTGGGAAACCCCGGTATTGCCGGTCAGGAAAATGCCTTTCACCCGTGTGTAGCGGCCAAATAATACCAGCAGCAGATTGGTGAAAAAGGCCAGCACAAAGACATAGCCGACAAAACCAAAATTATCGCCGAGCGCAATTTGGGTCGCCGCTTTCATGGCATACGAATCCATTAAATAACCATGAATACCGTAAGACTGACTCACCGCATCGGCGACCGGCTTAAAGGTGGCGGAAAATTGAAAACCACCAAATAAAACCATCATCAGTCCGACCATGGCGCTCACCATCCCGGTAATGATTTTAATCGGCGGTTTTTTATCGAGGACGTAACCTACTCCGACCAGTAGCCCGATTAAAATAGCGGGCTCCGTTAAGAAAGATTGTATTACGGTAATAAATTCAGAAAACATAGCTCAGTTAACCTCCGTGATATTCGCTTCCAGATCAAATGTGTTGGTGCTTAGTCATAAACGGAACGGCTGTCTGTTAATAGGTGGGTTTTTCTGGAGACCGACAGCACTGTAATAATCAAATGTGCTCATTAGAAGATTGGTTGTGATTTTTTGTGATTTCATTTGCAAAAATAAGGGATCTATAAATCAAAATGATTTAACAGAATGTTTTGATAGTTATCTGGCATTTGAATTGTTTTTATTTATGAGTTCTGTGAATATTATTGATGGGTGTTGTATTTAAGATATGTATGTTTGTTGTGTTAATTATTAATGTTGATTATTTCCAGCAACATTCTGAAAGGATAAATCAAGGTTGTCGCGTTTATTTGTGTATTTACCCGCAAAATTCATGCGATCTGCGGCGTAGAGTTATTGGGTGCTCGTCAGAACATTCTTGATGTTAATCAGATAAAAGGCCGAGAAATGAAAGCAACCTATACAGTAAAACTAAACCCGTATAACCAAAATAAGCTCAGTGCATTAATTACGCTTGAGAGTACGGAGGCAATAAAATTTGATTATACCGTCCACGGCAGAACAGCAAATGCGGACTTTTATTACAGCACCGTGATTACAAGATTAATCCTGAGATAATCGTGGCGGCGCTGGACTCGCTGCCCACGATTCTGGCGATAGACTTAACGGCATTGACGGTGCAAAGGCTGGATCAGTTTCGTTTTCCGGGCCAGCGCAGCGAGCTGACGTCGTCGGTATTTGATACGGGCAATGACTATTACACGGTCTATTTTGGTGCGGAACAGTCCTGTTTTGTCTTTGATACCGCTAACAATGTTGGCCTCTCAATTTACAGCATTGATGCGGGATTAGGGTATCGTGGGCGTATCTTCACCTACGATGAATTACGTTCCTTGATTTAAGCCATCACGACGGCGGCAAGGTAAAGCATCGTGTTACTTGTCGCTTAAATACAGCCTGTCACCGGTTCAGCTAATACCTTCTTGATCTATGCCCCACCGGGCGGGAATTTATCCCGCACCTGTCTGAGATACGCTATATTGCCGTTGTTTTGGGCGACAGGCAGACAGGAGTGGTCATGAAAATTTCCCGCCTCGGCGAAGCGCCGGATTATCGTTTCTCGCTGGCAAACGAACGAACCTTCCTGGCATGGATCCGCACCGCGCTGGGCTTTCTGGCTGCGGGTGTCGGGCTCGACCAGTTAGCCCCCGATTTTGCGACACCGGTTATTCGCCAGCTGCTGGCGCTGCTGCTGTGCCTGTTCTCCGGCGGGTTGGCGATCTACGGCTATCTGCGCTGGCTGCGAAATGAAAAAGCGATGCGCCTGAAAGAGGATCTGCCCTATACCCACAGCCTGCTGATTATCAGCCTGATCCTGATGGTGGTGGCGGTGGTGGTCATGGGGTTGGTGCTGTATGGCGGATAGCCGCAAGGCGCGTCGGCTGGCCGATCCCGGTTTGCAGCCGGAGCGTACATCGCTGGCCTGGTTTCGCACCCTGCTGGGCTACGGCGCCTTAATGGTGCTGGCGATTAAGCATAACTGGCAGCAGGCGGGCGCGCTGTTTTGGGTCTCGCTGGGGGTACTGGCGATTGTGGCGCTGGTGCTCTGGTACTACACCCGCAGCCGTAATCTGATGGATGTGGCGCAGTATGACTTTTCAGCATCCCGCTCGGTGCGTATTAAATTTATGATCGCCCTCGCAGTGTTATCCCTCGCATTACTGTTTGCTGCTACTCATGTTAATCGTCTCATTACTTTTATCAGGGAACTCTCATGACAGGATGTCATATTAAGGCGAAGCCCGTGCCTTTCACGCTGCAAACGGTGGTGGATCGCCAGAACAGCCAGCAGCCGGAGCAGCTGTATCGCGCTCTGCGCGCGCAGGGCACGCCGTCGCTGCAGTTTATCCCCCAGCAGGATCGCGATAACCCGGACGCGATTACCGACAGTCAGTGGGGAACATTTCTGTCGGCGGTGTTTGATGTCTGGGTGCGGGAGGATATAGGTCGCGTCGTTGTGCCGCTTTTTGATTTGACGCTGGCGGTGTGGCGCGACACGTCATCAACCAGCACACAGGGGGAATACACTGCATTGCCCCCGGAGTGCCAGACCTGCATGGCGCGCCCGCTGTGCAACAGCGATGGCCGGACGCAGCGGACAGACGGTAAAAGCGTGCTGTGCGCGGGGTATCAGGCGTTTTTCCGCCATTCGGCCCCGCATATGCGGGTGATGCGCGATTTAATTCGCCATCACCGTTCGCCAGTTGAGCTGATGGCCCTGCTGCACCAGAGCCGCCAGGTTACTGCGCTTTCGCCAGATACTTCGCCATCTCGTCGTCCGGGACCATGCCGCCGCCGGTAGCCCACACCAGGTGGGTGGCGTTTTCCAGCGCATACCTGCCGGATGCGGCAATGCGCACCGGGCCGGCCATTCCCGCCAGCGCCGACGGTTCAAGGCGAATGTTCTCTTCCTGCGCCAGCCAGCCCAGCATGTTGTACATGCTCTGATCCGAGAGGGTGTAGAACCCGTCGAGCAGGCGCTCCATCGCGCGGCCGACAAAGCCGGAGGCACGGCCAACCGCCAGGCCATCGGCTGCGGTGAGGTTATCAATCCCGACATCCTGAACCGCAATCTGGTCGTGCAGGCCGGTATAAACCCCCAGCAGCATGCACGGAGAGTGCGTCGGCTCGGCAAAGAAGCAGTGCACGTGATCGCCAAAGGCCAGCTTCAGCCCAAATGCCACCCCGCCAGGGCCGCCGCCTACGCCGCACGGCAGGTAGACGAACAGAGGATGATCCGCATCGACCACGCGGCCCTGCCCGGCGAACTGCGCTTTCAGGCGCTCGCCCGCCACGGCATAGCCTAAGAACAGGGTGTGGGAGTTTTCATCGTCGATAAAGAAGCAGTTCGGATCGCTTTCGGCCGCTTTGCGCCCTTGCTCCACCGCCACGCCGTAATCCTGTTCGTACTCAACAACCGTCACCCCGTGGCTGCGCAGTTTGGCTTTTTTCCACTCCCGGGCGTCGGCGGACATATGCACCGTCACCTTAAAGCCGACGCGGGCGCTGGCGATGCCAATGGAAAGCCCCAGATTGCCGGTTGAACCAACCGCAATGCTGTGGCGGCCAAAGAACTCACGGTATTCCGGCTGAAGCAGCTTGCTGTAGTCATCCTCAAGGGATAACAACCCGGCAGCCAGCGCCAGCTTTTCGGCGTGGGCCAGCACTTCATAAATCCCGCCGCGGGCTTTAATCGAGCCCGAAATCGGCAGATGGCTGTCTTTTTTCAACAGCAGGGTGCCGGGGATCGTCATCCCGGTCTCTTTTTCCAGCCGCGACTGCATGGCCTGAAGGGCGACCAGCGGAGACTCGATGATGCCGTGATTAGCTGCCGTTTCCGGGAAGGCTTTCGCCAGCCAGGGGGCAAAGCGCGCCAGCCGGGCATGGGCATCGTCCACATCCGCCTGGGTCAACCCCACCCACGGCAGCCCTTCAGCAAGGGGGGTGGCTTTCGGGTTAAACCAGGTCGTCTCTTTCAGGGCGATCAGCGTAGTGAGCAGCGGATACTGCGCGATTAAATTCAGGTGTTGTGGCGTCATGTGTCCTCCCAGACGTTATCCCCTTAAGAAAACAGGAAACCGGCCTGGGGACAAGTTCAGCTTACACCGCCTGCTCGTGATGCGACACGCGGGAGGCCAGCGGCAGCCAGCACAGTAAAATCAACAGGCCCATTAACGTCATCAGCAAGCCCAGACTCGCCTGCCCATTTTGTGGCAGCATTGCGGAGAGCCAGGCCAGCGCGCCGGAGCCAATGTTCTGCAGGCCACCCACCAGCGCTCCGGCGGTGCCCGCGAGGAACGGGAACGGCTCCATCGCGCCGCTGGTCGCCAGCGGGAACAGCATCCCCGCGCCAAAGAAGAACAGCGCCGCTGGGATCAGCAGGGTCCAGACGGTCATCACCCCGAACAGGCCCGGGATCCACATCATTAGCCCCGCCAACAGACAGCTCACCACCGCCTGCCACATCAGGGTAGAAAAGCGTTTATTGGCGCGTCCGGCAAACCAGGCGCCGAAAAACGCCGCCGGGATCGGCAGAATAAACAGAATACTCACCACCATGCTGCTGAGACCGAGCCCTGCTCCCAGCAGTACCCCGGAACTGGCTTCGAATACGGCGATCCCCGCCAGGCCGCCGATCAGCATCAGCACGTAACAGGTAAAGGCACCGTTGCCGAACAGGATTTTGTAGCTGGTCAGCAGCCTGGTGCGCGGCGCATCCGTTGGTCGGGTTTCCGGCATCCAGCGCGCCATGCTGAAGGTGACAATCACGCACAGCACCAGCAGGAAACCGTAACAGGCGCGCCAGGACCACATCGTATCCAGCAGGCCGCCAATCAGCGGCGCCAGCAGCGGGCTGACCAGAATGCCCATATTCAGCAGGCTGTTGGCATGCCGAAGCTGGCTGCCCTGATACATATCGCGCGGCAGGGTACGGGCCATCACGCCGCCCACGCCGGTGCCAACACCCTGCAATGCACTGGCAGCAATCAGCGTACTCAGGCTATGGGTGGCCATCGCAATCACGGTAGCGATCATAAAAATGGTCATGCCGACGAGGATCACCGGGCGGCGACCGACACGGTCCGAGAGCGGGCCGTAGAACAGCTGCGACACGCCATAGGTCAGCAGATAGGCGGCCATCACGCTCTGGACCGCCCCTTCGCGCACCTGCAATTCTTTCGCCATGTCCGCAATCGCCGGGATATAAATGGTCTGCGCCATCTGACCGACGGCGACCAGCAGGACCAACATTAAGAGTAAATTAACGTTCCGTTGTTTTTTCATGTCGCTGAATATGTTATTAAATTATAGAGATAAAGAATAAGTGACTGCCTGTGGCGCAAAAGGCGGGGTGAATCTACCACAGAGGGGCGGGGAGTGGTGTATCGCTAACCCTAATGGATAACGACGCAGAGGCAGGATTGCTCTACAACGTCCGGCAACATTTGTTGCCAAAGCGTTGGATGCTGCGGAGGGCATTTACTGGAGCAACAACGCCATCGCCGCCGCTTTTCGCTGTTTAAAATCCTTTATCAGAGCTTGCCGGCATTCTGCCTGTACCGAGGCTGGCGAGGAGACGCATGGGAGGGGTTGGGCTCGATCCTGCAAAACACCCACCGAATGGCCGGTATCGGGATCGATTACGGTAATCTTCTGTCCGGTGGCGGGGCTTTCTGTCAGGGATTTTTCGTTATCTACCATCTCGATAATGAATTGAATATCTTTGGTCGAAATGGGGTAAGCCAGGCCAGCAACGTAGCCCAGCATGGCCAGCGGTTTGACCTGTTTGCTCATGGCTTCACCGAAATAAATCATGCGATATAAGAAATAGCTTCCCCAGGGTTCGCGCGCGCCAAGGGCGCTGTGCATAAACCACGCTCTTGCGTCATGGATCTGGTCATCAAAGAGCGCCCTTGTCAGCCCGGCGGGGTCGTCAATGCTCCGCTGTCTTCCGGGCGGCGGAAATAGCGTTGCCAGATACTTTTCGCCGTCCTCTTTAATGCGTCTGAATTCGACGGGAATATCGTCCTGGTTAAAGGCGTAAATAAAGCCGCGAAACGCATCCAGCGCGCTATAGGTAAAACTTTTTGCCTGCGTGCGGGGCCGTTGCTGATAGTCCTCTTTGAACTCAATTGCAGCCTGCAGCAGCTGCGTCTGTCCCAGCGCGGCGTCAAAGTCTTTTGGGCCTGCAGCGAACAGCGTGAATTCGCCATTATTCGCTTTCAAACGTTGTGCATGACGTATTTTCTCAATTTCATTCAGCGCTGTCTCATGATCCCTTTCCCGCTGACGTTGGATGGCCGGGTCATTATCCTGATTTTGAGCGTTAGCGGCGGCAGCGGCGTAAAAGCGCTGCTGACGGAAGGTCTCATTTGCATAGCGGTTAATTCGCCATGCGGTTAACCAGCCGATCTGCTGTTGAAGCGCATCGATCAGGTTGATATCTGCCCGGGTGGGGGAGTATTGCGTGGCGTGTTCGTCGGAGATGGCTTCTTCAGAAGGCGCCAGGCCAAGCGTGAGCTGTCGCCAGCCGTTGAAGCGTTGAACCAACATTGGTTCTACATAAAATTCATCCTGAAGCGTTTCTGGCATAAGGCGCCATAAATCCTTTTTATGTCCATCATGTAATGCAGCTCCAGGAACTTTGAGCGGTGCTCCGGCATTAAATGCATTAGCATACATATCGTGTAAAGGGATCTGAGATAACAATAAGCGGCTGTCATTTCCGCTGGCTTTACCCTGATCGCCCGGTGGATAGCCTCCGCCAATATCCGAATGCATCCCGGGATAGACCACTTCAACGCTGTTTTCCGGATAGCCCCCATCATCCCGACCGACCGAATCCAGCGGAAAACAGAGGCGCTGTTCATGGGCGCTGACCATGTGCATGCAACGTTTAATCAGACCATTTTCCGGTAGCGCCAGCGTGCCGTCCGCCCAGCTCATATGGCCTTCCGCGACGGGGGCGATATGGGCGATACCCACTGAGGCAACAGTATCCATCAGCCCGAAGAACTCAACGCTGATGGGGATATTCCCCATGGAGGAAGGCAGACACAGCGGCTGGGGTTCCCCTTGTTGCGGGGGCGGTAAGAGCGCATTAAGCCAGTTCACACAGGTTCTGGCAGCGGCTGCGCCACGGGAGAAACCGTAAATGTAGAGCTTGATACCCATTAATCTCGACTGATTTATGCCGGGCGTGGTCAGCGCTGTTTCAAGGGGCCTGCCCAGCATGTTCAGCAGGCGGAAGAATTCCGAGCGGCGCTGATAATCGCCGACTATCTGAAATGATGTCCAGGAAGTGGCCATCGCCTTCAGCGCCTGCCAGCTTTCACCATCGGATAGCTTACCCAACCTCAGCATTCTGCGCAGGGCATCCACTATCCGCAGCAGCCCCCAGTTAATGCGCTCCTCACCGTGGGCACCGTATTGCAGACCTTCAGCGCTGTAATCGAGGTCCATTATTTCCGGGAACGGGGTGCCCACGCCGGGAATATAGTATTTGTAATATTGATTGTGGGCCGAACCTTCCTGATCGACCAGCACGGTATTTTTGTCTGCGGCGCCGCCGGCGTAGCCCTGGCCAATGGTTGCCCGGAATAAGCGGGCAATATTGGTGGGGTGTGGCGGCGTGGCGTGATAAAGGTCGTGGTTCAGGTTGTTGCCGGTGCCGTCAAAAAAGAGGCTGATATGCAGCGTCCGGCAGCACGGGGGAGTTACCCGCCGACCTGCCGCCGCGCACAGTTCATTGTGGTAGGCGTGCTCGAGATGCTCCTGTTGTTTGCGGTTGCGCTCTGTCAGCGATTGAGCAGTGGGAAGCCTGCCCTTGCCTGGAAATTTAGGAGGGAACCAAACTTTATCAGGATTTAATTTGGGCATACGCTGGGTTTCTCCATATAGAGGGGATCTTTAATCGGGTAGTCAGAGTTGCCATAGTCGGCACAGCTGGTGGTGACCTTGATCTGGTCGCAGGGCAGGAAATGGACGGTAATCCCGCAGGTGGCCTGACCGGTGTAGTCGGGGAGAGAGACAATGCGGGTATGCGCTTTACTGATCGCTTTAAATTTGTCGAACCAGGCGTGATATTTATCTGAATAATCCTGCCAGGCACGGTAATAGGCTTTTTCATCCAGGCCTTTTGTATCAGGCTCCTTCGGCTTAGGCATTTCCGGCACGTCGCTGGCAAAGGCGACGCCGGTTTCCCAGTCCACCTGGACCGTCATCGTCGATTTCCACGGTCCCTGTACACCAAAGCAGCAACCGCCGCCGCCGCCCTGATATGGACCGATAATATCGAGTCCATTTACGCCGTTGACGCTGAAGCGGTTGATGGCCCAGCTGGTATGGTTGATGGCTTCAATGACACCGCCGCCTCCGGGCGGAGGGCTGTCGGTTGTCACCGGCTTATCACACCCGGCCAACAACAAAACCACCGCCAGCAGTGCAGAGGAACGGTGTTTCAGGGCGCTTTTCTTTACGGGCATACGCTGGGTTTCTCCATATAAACCGGCTCTTTAATCGGGTAATCAGGATTGCCGTAATCGGCGCAGCTGGTGGTGACCTTGATCTGGTCGCAGGGCATGAAATGAACGGTGATCCCGCAGGTTGCCTGATCTGTGTAGTCGGGGAGAGGGACAATGCGGGTATGCGCTTTACTGATCGCTTTTATTTTATCGAACCATTCATGGTATTTTTTTGAATATTCCTCGGCTTTTAAATCTGCTGTTTTGCTATCCAGGTTACTTAGAATGGGTCTCTTCGGCTTAGGCATTTCCGGCACGTCGCTGGCAAAGGCGACGCCGGTTTCCCAGTCTACCTGGACCGTCATCGTCGATTTCCACGGTCCCTGTACACCAAAGCAGCAACCGCCACCGCCGCCCTGATACGGACCGATAGCATCGAGACCGTTCACGCCGTTGACGCTGAAGCGGTTGATGGCCCAGCTGGTATGGTTGATGGCTTCAATGACACCGCCGCCTCCGGGCGGAGGGCTGTCGGTTGTCACCGGCTTATCACACCCTGACAGCAACAAAACCACCGCCAGTAGTGCGGAGGATCGGTGTTTCAGAGCACTTTTCTTTACGGGCATACGCTGGGTTTCTCCATATAGACCGGCTCTTTAATCGGGTAGTCAGGATTGCCATAGTCGGCGCAGCTGGTGGTGACCTTAATCTGGTCGCAGGGCAGGAAATGGACGGTGATCCCGCAGGTTGCCTGATCGGTGTAGTCGGGGAGAGGGACAATGCGGGTATGGGGACGGCTTATCGCGTTTATTTTTTTGTACCATTCGGCTTTTTTATCGGAATATTGTTGGGCCACAAAATATGCCGTTTCTTTGTCCAAATTACTCAGGTCGGGTCTTTCAGGCTTAGGAATTTCCGGCACGTCGCTGGCAAAGGCGACGCCGGTTTCCCAGTCCACCTGGACCGTCATCGTCGATTTCCACGGTCCCTGTACACCAAAGCAGCAACCGCCGCCGCCGCCCTGATATGGACCGATAACATCGAGCCCATTTACGCCGTTGACGCTGAAGCGGTTGATGGCCCAGCTGGTATGGTTGATGGCTTCAATGACACCGCCGCCTCCGGGCGGAGGGCTGTCGGTTGTCACCGGCTTATCACACCCGGTCAGCAGCAGTGCGACGGCGATCCATGCGCTGTGTAGAAAATGCATCTGTTCTCCTTAACCAGAAATGACGTTCCTTTTGTTCAGCGGGGATGAGGCTGTATTGATAATTGGTTTTTTCATCACGCACGGGCAAAAGAATAACCCTGTAACAAACATGGCTAAATCTCTGCGCCTAATTTTCAGAATCGTTAAAGGAATTAATCCCTTAACCGCTAAGATGAGGATGAAATGACATGAGAGGCTCGACAATCGAAACGTGATCGCCGACGCATTTTTATGCAGATGAAAATAATTCCATTGTCACGTCTGAAAACCTGTGTTTGTATAAATCCACTCAATGATTCCAGAGACAGGTCCTCATGAACGCTTCCATCCTGACTTCGACCCTACTAAAAACTGCGCACCCAGCCGCAGTGGTCGTCGTGCGTGTGGTGGTGGTCGTCGGCAATGCGCCGTAGGGACTGAATCAACACACGATTCCAAACCCCGCCGGCGCAAACC
>Ga0308165_1002951_pt1 | contig 19200 bp, 19 predicted proteins | sample PhyWR2_FD_201032 | JGI IMG/M metagenome (GOLD analysis project Ga0308165, IMG submission 201032) | Phyllosphere microbial communities from UC Gill Tract Community Farm, Albany, California, United States - DLSLW.R2 | ecosystem: Host-associated > Plants > Phyllosphere > Unclassified | place: USA...
CTATTGGAAAACGACACACCAAACGAAGTTATTCTAGCAAACCGCTGTATACCGAACGGTACGTACAGTGGTGTGAGAGGACAGATAGGGAACTAATCCCTATCTTCCTACTCGATAATAGATTTTGTACTTTAATAAAAAAATAAATACATGAGTTTTACAGAAATTCAACTTTTCCAAATCTTAAAAGCTAAACTAGGCGAACAAGAAGCAGAGCAATTGGTTTCTTTTGTAAAAGCTGAGGTTAAATCTGAATTTGATAATAAACGTGAGATTTTAGCTACTAAAGAAGATATAGCTAGTATGCAGAAAACAATATATGTTGTAGGGTTAATTCAATTTTTAGCCATTATTGGATCTGTAATAGGAATTGTAAATTTTATGATTAAATAATTCTTTTTATTTTACTATCGATATCTTATCTATCCATATCGTTACAATTCGTCAAACGTTTGCGTAAAGGCAGCTTTCCAATCTCTTAAACTTATTCTGATCGGTTTCATTAACTTAGGTTTATGAAGTTTTTATCAGTGATATTAATGATGGGTTTAGGCCTATCAAGTGCCGCCCAGGATGTAAGTTTGACCCTTCAAAAACTAAAACGACCAAATAGCGAAAACCTAAACAAAAAGTGGGAAAACACAGCCAATTCCCTCAACACTAGCTTTGCCAATAGTAATGTTAGGTTTGCAAAAGAAATACCACCAGCGGTTTCAATTCAGAATTCATGGGCAGCCTCAGCCTGGAAAGGTGAAAAAATCCATACTCAGCTGTTGCTTTGGACCAAAAGCAATCTGGAAAACATAAATATACAGCTCTCTGATCTCAAAGACCAAAAGGGTAACAGCATTAAAAAGGAAAACATTAGTTCTGGTGTAATTAAATATGTTATTACAGATGAGTTTAGAGATGGTTGCGGTTATCGAAAAGCAGCCGATTTTGATTCATCTTACGTGGCTGATCTGATTGATACAAAAACGAATAATATTACCATTAATGCGAAAAATACGCAACCTGTTTGGTTGAGTATAAAAATTCCATCCGCTACAAAAGCAGGTATTTACTCCGGAACTATAAAAGTTAAAGCCGAAAAAGAATACAGTTTGTCCATTAAAATTCAGGTGCTTGATAAAATGCTACCCGCACCAAGCCAATGGAAATACGACCTAGATTTATGGCAGCACCCGGCAGCAATCGCCCGTGTACATCAGGTAAAATTGTGGAGCGAAGAACATTTCGCTTTAATGAAGCCTTACTATGAAATGTTGGCCAATGCAGGGCAGAAAACCGTTACGGCAAGTATTGTAAACGAACCCTGGGGCCACCAAACCTATGATGATTATCCAAGTTTAATCAAGTGGACAAAGAAAAAGGATGGCACTTGGGCATACGATTACAGCCTATTTGATAAGTATATCGCTTTTGTAATGACTACGGGTATAAATCAACGCATTAATTGCTACAGCATGGTGCCATGGAAAATTGCTTTTACTTATTGGGATGAATCAGCACAAAAAGAAGCTGTTTTTACTGAAGCTATTGGTACAGCAGCTTATAATACTTTTTGGAAAACCATGCTTACCGATTTTACCAAACACCTAAAAACAAAAAACTGGTTTGCGAAAACATACATCGCTATGGATGAGCGCCCAATGAAAGCTATGCAGGCTGTAATTAAATTGTTAAAAAGTGTTGATCCGAAATGGAAACTTGCCTTAGCAGGCGAATACCATCAGGAAATAGAAAAAGATATCGATAATTATTGCATTGCTTCTAAATGGGAATTCCCCGCAGAAGTATTGCAAAAACGAAATAATGAAGATAAAATTAGTACCTGGTATACCTGCTGTACCGAACCCTATCCAAATGCTTTTAGTTTTTCTTCACCAGCTGAACAGGTGTGGATGGGTTGGTATACCGCTAATAAAAATATGGACGGTTATGTACGATGGGCTTACAATAGCTGGACAAAAAATCCACTAACTGATACTCGTTTCACGGCTTGGCCTGCTGGCGATACCTATCAGGTTTACCCAGGGCCATTAACATCTGTAAGATTCGAAAAATTGGTAGAGGGCGCGCAGGATTTCGAAAAGATTAAACTGTTAAAGGCATTTTATACCAAAACTAAGAATACAGCAATGCTGAACGAGTTGAATAAAGCCTTAGAAAAATTCGAGATCAAATCTTTATCAACCATAACAGCTGATGAAGTATTACAAAGTGTAAAACCACTATTAAATAAATAAGATGAAACCTAATGTTTTTTTGCTCGCTTTACTCATCTGTTTAACCTATCGCAATTCGGTTTATGCGCAGGCTGATGGCAATTTTAAGTGGTTTAATCCACCAAAAAATACTTACTCAACTTTAAAAGGAAAAGCTTGGCAAAATACCGACAGCCTCAACTATTATAACCGTTTACCTACTGAGGCAGAAAAAGATGTACGAAAAGAAGTTTGGAATCTGGCAAAGAATACTGCTGGTGAATATCTCGATTTTTACACAACAGCACAACAAATTTTGGTAAAATATCAACTGAATGGAGGGAGAAGTTTAGATAATATGGCAACACTTGGCGTAAGCGGAATGGATTTGTATGCGCAAGATATTCAAAACAAATGGCATTGGATAAAGGCCGCTTACAGTTATAAAGATACGGTTACGTATACTTACGCAAATTTTGATCAATCTGTAAAAATTAAGAAATTCCGATTGTATTTACCATTATATAATACTCCGAAATGGCTCAAGATAGGAGTTAGTGCAAATGCAACCTTTAAAGTAGAAGAAGCCAATGAAAAAGGGCCCCTGGTATTTTATGGCACTTCTATTATGCAAGGGGCAAGTGCTAGCCGGCCTGGTATGGCTTGGCTGAATATGCTGGGAAGGAAACTGGCTCAGCCCGTAATTAACTTGGGGTTTTCAGGTAATGGACGTTTAGAAGTTCCATTGATTGATCTGATGAACCAGATAGATGCTAAACTTTTTGTGCTCGATTGTCAACCTAATTTAACCGATAAAAAAGTTTATCCGGCAGAAGAAATTGAAAAGCGAATTATCAATTCGGTTCAAAGTTTAAAAGCAAAACATCCTAAAACACCCATTTTATTGGTCGAACATAGCTCTGGTTTGGCAAGGGTTAATTTAGATAGTGAATTAACTAGTAAATACATTTGGACCTCTCAAGTCTTAAATAATACCTATCAAAAATTAAAGAAGTCTGGTATTAAAGGCCTTTATATTCTAACGGCAAAGGAAATTGGATTTACTGACGATAGCACGATTGATGGCACGCATCCAAATGATTTCGGCATGATGCAGTACGCCAATGCCTACGAAAAAATCATCAACAGTATATTCGCGGTTAAAAAATAGTTTATTGGATTCCAATTAAGCGAATTTGACTTGATAAACAGCCAATATAACTTAAGCAACTATTTTAATCTACTTGTAATTTTATTACAAAACATTTAATGAAAAAATTAATACTTACTTCGGCCTTAGTGGCTTCATTTATCGCAAATGCTGTAGCACAAAGTGACCATATAAAACCGCAGAATACCGTCGCAGTTTCACCGAGCGACAGTAAAACTACTATTATAACAAAAGCAAGCTATGTAGTACCCACTTCGAATCAGTTAAATGCGCTGAAAAATGAATTTATTGCGTTTATTCATATTGGACCGAATACTTTTACAAGAATGGAGTGGGGGAACGGTAAAGAGGATCCAAAAGTTTTTGATCTGAAAGAACTTCATACTGACCAATGGTGCCAGTCGATGAAATCTGCAGGAATGAAAATGGTAATTATCACCGTAAAACACCACGATGGTTTTGTACTATGGCAGAGTAGGTATACCAAGCACGGCATCATGTCAACAGGTTTTGAAGATGGTAAAGGTGATATCCTGAAAAATTTATCTGCATCTTGTAAAAAGTACGGTCTGAAATTGGGTATCTACTTGTCTCCAGCAGATTTACATCAGATCGAAAATCCGGAAGGCTTATATGGCAACTTGAGTAAAGTAACTATCAGAACTATACCACGAGATGTGGCAGGTCGTCCTTTTGCCAACACAACCAAATTTAAGTTCGAAGTTGATGACTATAACGAATATTTCCTTAACCAGTTATTCGAAGTTTTAACTGAATATGGTCAGGTTGATGAAGTGTGGTTTGATGGTGCACATCCTAAAACTAAAGGTGGGCAAAAATATAATTATGCTGCTTGGAAAAAGCTGATTCATACCTTGGCGCCAAAGGCTGTAATTTTTGGGAAAGAAGATATTCGTTGGTGTGGAAATGAAGCTGGTGGAACCCGTGAAACTGAATGGAATGTATTGCCATATAGTGAAAATCCAGATACAGCAACACATTTTCCTGATATGACTGCTAAAGATTTGGGAAGCGATAACGAACTTTATAAAGCTAAATACCTGCACTATCAACAAGCCGAAACCAATACTTCTATACGGGAAGGTTGGTTTTACCGTGATGATGAAAAACAAAAAGTACGCAGCGCAGATGATGTTTTTGATATATACGAACGTTCGGTAGGAGGCAATTCGACCTTTTTACTCAATATTCCTCCAAATCGTAATGGAAAATTTTCTGATGAAGATGTAAGCGTACTGAATGAGGTTGGTAAACGCATTAATGAAACCTATGGCAAAAATTTATTTGCCACCGCAAAAGGAGCAAAGCAGGTTCTAGATAATGACCTTAATACCTATGTTTTGCTCTCTGATAAACAAAAAAGTATGGAGATTACCACGCTTAAGCCCATTACTGTAAATCGGATTGTTTTACAGGAAGACATTGCTGGCCATAGTGAACGCGTAGTACAGCACCAATTGGAAGCGTGGATCGGGAACAAGTGGCAAAAAATCGCTGAAGCAAGCAACATCGGTTATAAACGTATTTTACGTTTTCCTGAAGTTACCACATCTAAATTTAGATTAACTATTTTATCCTCTAGGGCTAATCCCGCAATTGCCACCATATCTGCACATTATTACCACACACGACCACCGCAATTGCAATTTACCAGAGATGTAAATGGTTTAACCACTATTTTGCCAAAAACGCACGAATTTGGCTGGAAACCACATGGTGAAAATGCAACAGCCAATTTAAATAAAGGCATTCAAATCTATTACACCACAGATGGTAGTTTGCCCACTGCAGCCGCTAAAAAATACACTGAGCCTGTCCAGATTGCAAAAGGTGAGCTAAAAGCAATTGCCATAACCAATAAAGAAAAAGGACCGTTAGCTTCAGAAACCTTTGGCATAGTGAAAAAAGAATGGAAATTATTAGCCACTGATCATGAAAATGCAAAACACATTGCCGCTATGGCAATTGATGCCAAAAAGGAAACTTACTGGCTATCAGATATAAATGATGATAAACACTTCATTGCGATAGATTTGGGCAATATCCACAATTTAACAGGTTTTATTTATACCCCGCCAACTGATTTCGCAGATGGAATGCTTGAAAAAGGAGTGTTACAAACGAGCAGTAACGGGAAGGACTGGCAGGATGTTGAAAGTTTCGGATTTGGCAACCTGATCAATGATCCCACACCACGAACACATTATTTTAAAAATTCGGTTACTACCAAATATATAAGGATAAATGCAACGGGGATTTCGGGTAATAAAAAGGCATTAGCTATTGCTGAGCTTGATTTCTTGGAAAAGTAACGAAACAATCTCTATTGATAATAAATTTTATTTCGAACATTATATTTTAAATTCCGCCATTAAGCAGCGGAATTTTTTATTTTTGAGCTATTATGGAAGAACAACAAAACGAGAATCAACTAAATATAGAGTTATCTGAAGAAATTGCTGAAGGAATTTTTTCTAACCTGGCAATTATTACCCATTCGAATACTGAATTTGTGCTGGATTTTATCCGTGTGATGCCTGGGATACCTAAGGCTAAAGTAAAATCAAGAATCATTTTGACACCTGAGCACGCAAAACGTTTATTGGCAGCATTAGAAGATAATATCCAAAAATTTGAAGCCGTAAACGGAAGGATTAAAACGCAAGAAGAACCACCTTTTCCGATGGGTTTTGGCGGGCCAACTGCGCAGGCGTAGTACAATAAAAATTCTTACAAACAAATATTTGTTTGCTATGTTAGCATAGTATATATTTGTGATATAACCATTTATAAATGAAAAAAATTTTATTGAGCGTATTACTTTCTGCCCCACTTTGGGTTTTGGGGCAGGGTTTCCAGGTTAATTTACAAGGTCAGAAGCAAATTGGTATGGCAGGTGCAGGTTCTGCATTGGCTTTAGATGAGGCTTCCGTATTTTACAATCCCGGTGCAGTAACTTTCTTAGAGAAAAACTCAGTTTCAGCAGGAGTAAACCCATTATTGTTTAAATCAGCTTTCAAACAAAGCGGTTCGAACGTTACAGAAGATGTAAAGAACAAGATTGCTCCCCCCTTCGAATTTTATGCCGTTTGGGGTCCGAAATCAAACAAATGGAAAGTTGGATTAGGTGTTTACACACCTTTCGGTGGTTTGGTAGATTGGGGAGATAACTGGTCTGGTAAATATGCCTTAACATCGTTAAATTTAAAAGCAATCTATTTCCAACCCACTTTAAGTGTCAAAATTACAGATCGTATTGGTATTGGAGCAGGTTTTGTTTATAACCATGGCGATGTAAACCTTCAGCGGGCATTGCCTGTAAATTATCCTGATGGCCGCTCTGGCCATGTTACCTTAGATGGTACAGGTACTGGTTACGGATGGAATGCAGGTTTATATATCAAAACCTTGAGCAATATATCTTTTGCATTGGTTCACAAATCAAAAGTAATTACCAAACTTGATGGCGGTACAGCCGATTTTCAGGTTCCAGGCTCTTTAACCTCATCTTTTCCTGCGGGAAATACATTTAATGCTGAATTGCCTTTACCAGCTACTACAAGCTTAGGTGTAGGTATTCCACTTTCAAAAAGTACAGTTTTGGCATTTGATGCCAGTTGGGTACAATGGCATATTTATCATGATCTATCTTTTGATTATGCTACCAATACCGCTGCATTGGCTGATACAAAATCAGCCCGTAACTATCGAGATGGTTCATCGTTTAAACTAGGTATTAATCACCAGGCATCTGAAAAATTGGCTTTAAGAGCAGGTGTAGGTTATGCTTTTTCTCCGGTACAGGATGGATATGTAACACCTGAGGCACCAGATGCTGACCGTTATATTTTAAGTGCGGGTTTAGGTTATACACCTACCAGTCATTTCGAAGTTAATGCATCGTTTTTCTTTGAAGATGTTAAATCGCGTAAACAGAAAAATATCGAAACAGGCTTAGACGGTACTTTTAAAACTTTGGTTTATGCACCAGGGCTTTCATTAACTTATAAATGGTAGGAGAATAACAAATGAAGAAATATATATTAAATAGTTTCGTAGCTGCTGCCATTCTTTTAGTAGCATCTTGTAAACCAGAAATTGAAACACCTGCAGGTTCAACTGCCGGACAAGCTAATTTTAGCAAATACATTGCCGTAGGTAATTCATTAACATCAGGTTTTGCGGATGGAGGATTATATTTGGAAGGACAAAAAGTAGCATACCCAAATTTAATTGCGGCCAAAATGGCTACAGTTGGTGGTGGTGCTTTTACTTCCCCTTTCTTTACCGATGCACAATCTAATGGTTCGGGTTATGTTGCGTTAACTGCATTGGTTAATGGTACGCCAACGTTAACGCCAGTAACAGATAAACTGGCTTACAGGGATCCGGCTAAACATTTGGCAAAATATACTGATGAGATTCAGAATTTAGGTATACCAGGCATGCGTGTCGATTTATCTTTTGATCCATCCTTCACTTTTAGTGCAGCAAATTCATATTTTGAGCGTTTACTACCTGATGTGCAAGTAGGAAAAGTAAATTATTTTCAATATATCCAAAATAGAAACCATACATTTTTCTCCCTTTGGTTAGGAAATAACGATGCATTGGGTTATGCTTTAAATGGAGGCGTTACGGTTACAGGAGATCCAACCACTGTTTTAACAGATAAGGTTACTTTTTCATCATTGTATGCTAACTTGGTAAATGCATTATCAGCTGGCGGCCAAAAAGGTATTGTGGGTACTATCCCTGATGTAACGGCTATTCCATATTTTAATACCGTAACTATAGCAGCCCTGTTAAATGCAGCAAAAGCAATTAATCCTGCAGCGGCAGCAATTTATATTCAAACCGGAACAGGTGCCGTAAGACCAGCAACCGCAGAAGATTTGATCCGTTTACCCTTTCAAACCGCTGGTTTGTTTGGTGTACCAAATGCTTTGGGCTACCCTTATGGATTACACCCTTTAAATCCAATTGCCAGTAACTGGGTATTGGATAAGGATGAAGTAATCAAAGTAAAAGATTATGTTAACAGTTACAACAGCAGCATTAAATCTTTAGCAACAAGCAAAGGTTTAGCCATAGCAGATACTTACACTTACTTTAACCAGGTTAAAGTGGGTATGAATATTCAAGGTGTAGGCATAAATTCTGCGTTTATAACAGGTGGTGCTTTTTCATTAGATGGGATTCACTTAACACCACGCGGAAATGCGGTAATTGCCAATGTATTTATTGATGCAATTAATGCGAAATATGGTTCTACTATACCAACGGTTGATATTACACAATATAGAGGTGTAAAATTCCCAGATAAATAAGATTTATTACACATAATACAATAAAAAAGGAGCATTAATTGCTCTTTTTTTATTTGCCGTTTATTTTATCCTCAATAAAAGTTACTATTTCTGCACTTTGATTAGGCTCAAACCAATTGATCTCATCATCTCTTCTAAACCAGGTAAGCTGACGTTTTGCAAATCTCCGCGTATTTTGTTTTATGGCAGAAATGGCCTCTTCAAAAGGTAGTTTCCCCTCCAGATAATCGAATAATTCGCTATACCCAACTGTATTTAATGCATTATATTGTTTAAACTGAGTTAAAGAAATTACTTCCTCCAACAATCCATCAGCAAGCATTTTATCAACCCTTTGATTGATCCTATTGTATAAAAAAGCTCTTTCTGTATTCAAACCGATTTTAATGATATTAAAAGGCCTTTCTTTTTTTGTTGCTGATAACATAGAAGACAACTTCTGTCCGGTTGATAAGAAAACTTCTAATCCCCGAATCATTCTTTGTGGATTTTGTTGATCTACTTTAGCAAAATATTCTGGATCTAATACAGCCAGTTGATCTTGAATTGCTTTTAAACCCTCTTCCTCAAACTGCTTATTTAATTTTTCGCGAATGGATAAATCAATATCGGGCATTTCATCTAAACCATTGATCAATGCATTTATGTATAAGCCAGAGCCGCCAACCATAATCGCCATATCATGATTTTGAAAAATTTCATCCAGTATTTTTAAACCTGCTACTTCAAAATCCCCAGTGCTAAATAGTTGCGTAACAGCGTGTGAATTGATAAAATGATGCTTTGCAGCTGCTAGTTCTTCAACATCAGGTTTGGCCGTTCCAATTTCCATTTCCTTAAAAAACTGGCGCGAATCTGCAGAAATAATTTCTGTATCAAATTGTTGAGCCAGTTGGATAGCCAGAGCAGTTTTTCCAATTGCTGTTGGGCCAACAATAGATATTAAGGTTTTTGGGTGAAGCATAAGGATGGTATAAAATAAAAGCTGCCAAATTTAAATATTTGGCAGCTTTTAACATTTATTATTTTGTTGCTAATTAATAATCATCTTTATGGCTATCATCTTCGAAGTTGTCACTATCAGAAAATTCATCCCCAAATTCATCGCTTTCACTTTCATCGTCTTCGTCTCTTTCTTCTTCATTAATGCCCATTTCGCCCATTGCTTCCAGTTCATCCGTATCTTCAGGAACAAAATTCATTTCGTTTAAGAAATCAAATTCACCTGCAACCGCACCGGCAGTTGCGCCAGGATCGGTAATAGGTGCATTGCTACTTTCGAAAATTTTAGGTGCTTCGCCACTACTTTTGGCTAAAAATGGATATTCGATATTGGGATCGGCATCTAAAATGATTTTTACCAGCTCAACATGAAAATCGTATGGACGGTCGAAATTATAGATATAATAAAATTTTTGATGCGGATCTTCAATAAAACCACTCAATTTAGAGTTTTCCATTAAAACTACACGGTCTTTTTTACGTTCGCTAGGTAAATAGGCAATTTCATCGCCTTTTAACCAGTTATCGGTGCTCACATAAAAAGACGAAGATTTTTCGGCATTATAACCCGTAGATCTGTGAATAGCCTTGTGCAGGTCTTCAAATGTTTGGTTTGATTTAATGTCGATCTCTCTCACAACATCATCAAAATCTTCGAAAGTAATTCTAAATTTATAAATAGCCATTATTGTATTTTGGAACCGTAAAAATAAAGTTAATTTATAATTACCGCAAACATCAAATGCCATAAACGGCACCTTAATTATAGTGTTTCGGCAATTAAATTATTTATTAACAGGATTTAATCCCATTTGTTTTGCCTGATCGAGCATAAAGTTAAAGGCTTCATGATAATCGTTTGTGATTTCCCCTTCCAGTATCGCCTCACGGATCGCATTTTTTATGATGCCAACTTCTTTTCCTGCATCCAGGCCGAAGGTTTCCATAATATCATTTCCAGAAATAGGAGGCTGCCAGTTTCTTATTTTATCGCGTTCTTCTACATCCTTAAGCTTTTGTTTAACCAGCTCAAAGTTATTTCTGTATTTGGTTTTTTTGTATTCGTTTTTAGTGGTAACATCGGCATTGCAAAGCAACATTAAACTTTCAATTTCCTCTCCGGCATCAAAAAGTAACCTCCTTACGGCAGAATCCGTTACCGTTTCTTGCGCCAGAACAATTGGACGTAAATGAAGCTGTACCAATTTTTGCACATACTTCATCTTTTCATTTAAAGGAAGTTTTAACTGCGCAAATATTTTTGGAACCATTCTGGCACCTCTATCTTCGTGCCCGTGAAATGTCCAGCCGTGGCCTTCTTCAAAACGTTTGGTAGCAGGTTTGGCAATATCGTGTAAAATGGCGGCCCAGCGCAACCACAAGTCATCGGTATCAGCGCATATATTATCCAATACCTCTAAAGTATGGTAGAAATTGTCTTTATGTCCTTTTCCTTTTATGATTTCGACACCGTAAAGCTGTGCCATCTGAGGGAAAATGATAGGCAATAATCCAGTATCAAAAAGGTGTTTAAAACCGATAGAAGGTTTTTTAGAGAGAATGATTTTATTCATTTCATCCGTAATTCGTTCTTTTGATACAATACTGATGCGTTGCTTTTGTGTTTTGATGGCGTTCAACGCCGCCGGATCAATATTAAAATTTAGTTGCGAAGCGAAACGGATGGCCCGCATCATGCGCAATGGATCATCAGAAAAAGTGATTTCTGGATCGAGTGGTGTACGGATCAGTTTATTTTCTAAATCCTTAATCCCATCAAAAGGATCTAAGAGTTCTCCAAAATGCTCTGCGTTTAAGTTAATCGCTAATGCATTGATGGTGAAATCTCTGCGCAGCTGATCATCCTCTAAAGTGCCATCCTCAACAATGGGTTTGCGCGAATCGGAGCGGTAAGATTCTTTTCTGGCACCAACAAATTCGACTTCTAACTCCTGGAATTTGATATTCGCCGTACCGAAATTTTTAAAAACAGCAACTTTTGTATTCAATTTTCGGCCTACAGCTTCAGCGTATGCTATTCCACTGCCTACAACAACCACATCAATATCTTTTGAAGGACGGGCTAGAAATAAATCGCGAACAAAACCTCCGATTACATAAGCTTCGATACTGTTTTTATCGGCTATGGATGATAAGGTTTTAAATATTGGGTTTTGTAGGTGAACCCCTAAATCCCCTGAACGGGACTTGGAGTTCCCTTCGTTTAAATCAGACTGCATATATAAGGGTAATTCATTTGTTCAAAATTAAGCAAAACATTTGGTCGGTAAAGACTATCAACGATTCAAAGCCCTCTTAGGGGTTGGGGTTTACTTCCTAATAAACTCGAATTGTCCACTTGGAGAAAGTTTCATAATGGTTGATGGTTTTTTATTGGTCCGGTTTTCCTGTTCAAAGTCTACCACATAATCAACAGCATCAATAATTTCAGTGTCTATATCATCAAAGAATTTGGGCGAGGGTTGTCCGCTTAAATTTGCCGAGGTAGAAACAATTGGTTTTCTAAAACGTTGGATCAATGGTGTACAAAAATCGTGTTTAACAATTCTTATCCCTACGCTTCCGTCGGCATTAATTACATTTGGGGCTAGGCTTTTTGCGCCAGAGAAAATGATTGTTAACGGGTTTTCAGCATATTCAATTAAATCGTAGGCTACATCGGGAATTTCCGCAACATAACTCTGTAGTTTGCTGTCTACATCCAGTAATACAATTAAACTCTTTTCAGCAGGACGGTTTTTTATCTTCAATAATTTATCTACTGCTTCAGGATTACTGGCATCGCAACCCAAGCCCCAGATTGTATCTGTTGGATAAAGGATAACCCCACCTGATTTTAATACCTCAAAAGCTTTGTTAATCTCATCTTTTAGCATGGTGCAAAGTTAATTTATAAAAAGGAAGTTAAATAATGTTAATGTTTGCTTTTTAAACTAAACAGTCCATATTTTTATGCAAACGCTGAAAGAACAGTTCCCGGTAAAATGCCAAATGCTTATACCGATGATGAAATGATCAGCCATGGCACATTTATATTAAAGTGGAAAGCAAATAGAAAGGACTTAGAAAAAGATAATGATGTAGCTACTTATTGCTTAACGGGGTCAAGTAATATCAAGCAAACAGTTGCACCAATAAAAGAATTATATTGATTTTGTAAAATATTTATTCATAGATAGATAGCATCAAAACATAATCAATTGGTAAACGTTTTAAACATAACAATCTGATTGTAAAAAATATTGATGATTTTCCTTTTTGATTGTCAAAATCGTTATATTTATGTTAGGTTATTTAAAAGAAACAACGCACAAAATGAGAACAGCACAAAAATTATTAATGCTTTTTACAGTGGTATTGGCATTAGCAGGATGTACAACACTCCGCACCGCATCAGATTATGATAAAAATGTTGATTTAGGCGGTTATAAAACTTACAATTTTTACGATAAAGGTATTGCTCGGGTAAAGCTTAATAATCTGGATAAACGCAGGTTGATGGCTGCAGTAGAATCTGAAATGAATGCCAAAGGTTTTACAAAATCCGATCGACCAGATTTATTGGTGAATTTAGTCGTTGTTGCCAGAGAAAAAACTGATGTTTATGGCCCGGCTTACTACGGTGGTTGGGGCTGGGGTTATGGCGGCTGGCGAGGAGGCTGGGGCGGTTGGGGTTCTAACTATGTAAACCAGTATATTGAAGGCACAATCATTATTGATTTCTTAGATCCAGCTAAAAAGATTTTATTCTGGCATGGACAAGGCTCAGGTTTTAACCTTGATAACTTTAATAAAAGAGAACAACGTTTGTATACAGGTGTAAAAGAAATTTTGGCACAATATCCGCCAAATGTTACAGCTGCCAAATAAGGCTTTAATATTTTAAAAGATTTAAATAGCAATCCATTAATTGCTGAGTGACTACGGGGCTGTTGAATTTTTGAACAAATTCCAGCCCTTTTTCTTTCATTTCTTTTTGAAGTTGAGGGCTTTCGATAACCTGATTAACCGCTGCGGCTAAACCTTCAGCATCGTTCGGTGAAATATATATGCTATTTGGCCCACCAGCCTCTTCCAAACAAGAGCCTGTTGCTGCCACAACCGGAACACCCGAATATAAAGCTTCAATAATAGGAATGCCGAAACCTTCATAAAATGAGGGATATACAAAAACATCTGCCATTTGGTAAATCCCTGGCAAATCAGCAAAAGGAATGTTTTTTAAGAATAAGATCCGGTTTTTAAGACCAAGTTTTTCTATCTCCTCCTCAACCGTTTTAAAATAAGTGGTTTGTTTACCTATAACCACCAATTTATATTCTTCACTTACCTCTTTTAATGACTGAACAGCCAATTTAAGATTCTTCCTTTCCTCTATGGTACCAACATTTAGGATATATTTTTCAGGCAATTGATAAGTTGCCTTAATCCTACTTAAAGTTTCTTTAGGAAATGGGGTTTTAAAACTATCATCACAGCTTTGATAAATCACCTCAATCTTCTCAGGATTAATGCCATAGCGTTCTACAATATCTTCCTTCGTTTTTTCACTGATTGCGATAATTTTATTCGCTCTTTTACAAGCCGATTTACTTTTCCACTCGTATAATTTCCGGTCGATAAATTTATAATACTGTGGAAAGCGCAGAAAGATCAGGTCGTGGATGGTTACAATCGATTTAATGCGGGTATGCTGTATAGCTAATGGAATTTCGTGACTTAAGCCATGAAAAATCTGGCAGCCATCTTGATTGATATCTTTAAGGATATTTAAAGTTCTCCATAAAAAAGGCCCGTTTTTAGGAAGTTTAAGTTCGATGTTTTCTTTTTCAAAAAAGCTATCGATCTGTTTGGCCTGTTTTACTTTGGGTGTATAAATCAGGTATTGGTGCTGAGGAAACTGATGTGCCAGGTGCTCAATTAACGATCGGCTGTAATTTCCCAATCCTGTTAAATTATTGGCGGCGCGCTTGCCATCGTATCCTATTTGAAGGCATAAAGCCGAAAGACCAAAGCTTGATAGATCAAGTTCAGTACTTTCGGCTTTTTGAGTTTCGCTTTCAGCTTTCACCTTTTTGCTTTCAGCTTAAACCGCTACATTATTTTCTCTTAACGCATCGTTAAGTGAAGTTTTCTTGTCTGTACTTTCTTTACGTTTACCGATAATTAAAGCACATGGTACCTGGAAATCTCCAGCAGGGAATTTTTTAGTATAACTTCCTGGAATTACTACCGAACGTGCTGGAACAATGCCCTTGTATTCTACTGGAGTGGGGCCTGTAACATCAATAATTTTGGTCGATGCAGTTAATACCACATTTGCACCCAAAACAACTTCTTTTTCTAATTTAACACCCTCAACAACAATCGCTCTCGAACCTAAGAAACAGTCATCTTCGATAATTACCGGTGCAGCTTGCACTGGCTCTAAAACACCTCCAATACCCACGCCACCACTTAAGTGAACGCGTTTACCGATTTGTGCACAAGAACCTACAGTTGCCCAAGTATCAACCATTGTACCTTCATCAACATAAGCACCAATGTTTACATAAGATGGCATCATGATTACACCTTTAGCCAAAAATGATCCGTAACGTGCACTTGCCATAGGCACAACACGTACACCAGTAGCTTTATAATCGGTTTTTAAATCCATTTTATCGTGGTAAACAAAAGGGCCGTTTTTAATTTCTTTCATCTCACGAATCGGGAAATACAAAATTACCGCTTTTTTTACCCATTCATTAATGCCCCAAGAGTTTAAAACTGGTTCAGCAACACGGATTTCACCCTTATCAAGGCCCATAATAACGGCTTCAATAGCTTCACAATAGTTACTGTATTTTAAAAGGGTTCTATCCTCCCAAGCGGCTTCAATTAATTTCTTTAAATCTGAATACATGATGTTTTTAAATTTTACGCAAAATAAATCAATTTTTGCTTATTAAATGGTTAATTGTTTAAATTGTTTTCCCCGAAGGTTAATTGGTTAACCGTTTAAAATGATTCACTGTAGAACATGCACTGAAATAGCAATTAACCGATTAACCAGTTTAAACAATTAACCTAATTATGTATTTTTGAACTTTATGACAGAGACAGAAAAACTTAGGATCGATAAATATTTATGGGCAATAAGGTTATTTAAAACCCGTAGCCTTGCAACGGATGCCTGTAAAGCCGGAAGAGTGAAGTTGAAGGGGCAAAATATTAAACCTTCTGCAATTGTTAAAGTTGGGGATGTTTACCAGGTATCGAAAGGAATTGAAAAGAAAATTATCGAAGTAGTAGAACTTTCTTACAACAGAACAGATTCGCCAACTGCTTTAACGAAATACAAAGATTTAACTCCTGTTGAAGAAACACATGCTTTTAAATCGATGTTCCATTCGCCAAGTTTAAAACGCGATAGGGGAACGGGCAGGCCCACTAAAAAAGATAGAAGGGAAACTGACGATTTAATCGGGGGAATGTTTGAAGAGGAATAATTATTGCTGAGTTTTTAGTTTACGGTTTTCAGTTTCCTGCGAGCTGATTACGGCGTACTGTAGATTAAAATAACGCATCCGATAACTCATCATCGCTGTTTTTCCCAGTTTTTCGATCAATTTATAATTTGCTATTGCGCCTACTGCTGCTCCAACGAATGGAAGCATCTGTGCAAGTTTTGCCAAATCTATATAATCGCGGTATTGCTGCTGAAAGGTTAGCCAATCAAATTCATCAATATTGGTTGGCAGTTGGTGGGCTTTATCATCCCAACCCTGCATTTTAATAAAAATATTTTTACTTTCTTCTTTACTTGAAAATGCCAGCTGAAAAATGTGCAAAATATATAAACGCTCGCGGTAGTCTTTCACATCGTATCCGTAAACTGCGGCAATATCAAAAAGCATTTTCATCTTTATACCCAGCAGTAAAGGAAAATCGGCCAGGCTCATTAAAAAACCACCAGCTCCTGTAATTCCACCTTCCGCGGCACCAGTTTTTTTATACGTATCTATTTTTTGTTTTACCAAGGCTTCCCGGTGCATCAGGGTTAAATTGGTAATGGGTTTCGAAGTTGTAAATGTAGAACCAAAAAGCACTGCCTTAACCATTTGTTTTATTGCAGTTGTAATTGCATTATGCACCTGATCGGGGATATAACTGTTAATTTTCTTCTGAACTTTATCAGTTACTTTGCTCATAAGAGAAGGTTTTTGTAAAGTTTTAAATTTCCAAAAATCCAATTCGCTCGTTATCTTCTGTTCATAGGTCATAACATTTCACTGCAATAACTATTCCTTAAAACTTCATTAATAATAGAAAGTATTAAAACGGTAATTTACTATTGACCAAGTTTGTATGTTGGCACATTCGTAATTTGTGGTAAGCATTCGCAAATAATCTTTTATTTAATATTCTATCCGCATTGGCGAAGTTTCCCATAATTTAAAAGCAGCTAAGGCTTCATCCCGCATGAGCTGTATTACCGGCAAACTTCTGTTTTCCATTTTTTTATCTAACTCCTCATAAATAAATTTATCGCTAAAGCCAATGTTTTCTGCATCTGCTTTGGTATTTGCATAATAGATTGTATCAATTTTTGCCCAATAAATAGCGCCCAGGCACATGGGGCAGGGTTCGCAACTGGTATAAATTACGCAACCGCTTAAATCGAAAGTATTCAGTTCGGTACAGGCCAGTCTTATTGCTGAAACTTCGGCATGCGCTGTTGGGTCGTTTGTTAAGGTTACCTTATTTGCTGATTTCGCAATCAGTTTGCCGTTTTTTACCACAACTGCACCAAAAGGCCCACCTATGCTTTCACTAACATTTTGTACTGATAAGTCAATTGCCATTTGCATAAATTCCTGATCTTTTTTCTCCATCTTACCTGTTGTTTTTATAAATTATAACACAAAAAAAATGCCCCGATTTATTCGGAGCATCATTTTTTATATCTTATTGCTTACTTTTTGGTGTATTCGGCGTTTAAACCTTTAATTACATCCGAAGTAACATCTAAGCTTTCATCAGCAAATAAAATTGTACTTCCTTTTGTGTATGAAAGCACCATTTTATATCCTTTTTCTTTGGCGTATGTTTTTAAGTAACCAGCAACTTTATCGTAAAGTTTTTCGGTTTCTACAGCTTGTTCGTTTTGTAATGCACCGCCAGCATTTTGTTGGTAAGTTTGTAATTCTTGTTGCTTACGAGCCAAACGCTCTTCAGTACTTTTGCGTTGGTCTGCAGCTAAAGTTGATGCAGATTGTTGGTATTGAGCAACCTCTCTTTGAAAAGCCTGACCTTTTGCCTGCATATCTGCTTGCGCATTTTTAGTTTTACCCTCAAATTTTATTTTTAAGTCTTTGTAGTATTCGTATTTGTTCAATAAAGAGTCTTGGTTTACAAATACAATTTTCTCGCTTGCAGAAACTGCTGCAGTTGCGCTATCTGTTTTTTTAATTTCAGTAGTTTTAGTGTCTTTGTTTTGGCATGCAGAAAAAGCGGTAATTAAAGTTGCTGTTGCAAATAAACCAAAGGTTTTGAAGGTTCTTTTTTCCATTATTGTTTAATAAATTTTAACAAACTTATATAAATTAGTTTTGATATGCAATTTAAAGCCAATTCGGTAGCAAAAGTCTGTAAAATCGTTAATGTTTAATTTTAGGAAAGCCCTTGCAGTATTTCATTTTAAGGTTGCACCCGCTGTTTGCTTTACTTCGTGCCCGCTGCCATCGGGTTTAGGTGGCAAGGCCAGTGATGCTATCTGGGGTTGCAGGGCGGAAATAGCGAATCTCAGAATACCAAACGTTCCGATGGAACGTAAAAAAACATTCTGTTTTTTTTCTACCTATGAGTCGTTCCTACGGAACGGTTTGCGATGTGGAAATTAATCCCTAGCGTCGCAGCGAGACGATTGGTGGGTAGCCAATTGTACAATTGGTGTTACGTTCCGTAGGAACGATTGGTGAGTGCTTATGAGAAATCCTTTCATTTCTGTTGGTTGTGGCCATCTAAACCCGATTGAAATGGAAAGCTCCCGATTTTTCATCGGGACTTGTAATAAAAAGCGGGACTAACACCCGTTTGAAACGCTGAATTTGCTTTTCAAACAACCTTAATAATTTCTAATGATCAGCGTAATTTTTAAGCAACATCCAAACCCCCAATAAAAGGTTAGCTAATGCCTGTTTAAAACCTTTGATTTGCTTTTTAAAACCCTTTTAAATAACCTTAACCTACTTTATGCCTAATGCTTTAGTGTAGAGAGATTAACTCTTTTTTATACCCTAAAACTTATCCACATATTGGGTTAAATGGCAAAATTTACGTATTTTTGATACTTATTGTTTTTAATTAAAATATGAGCGAAGAACAGGATTTAAAGTCAAATTATTCGGCAGATAATATACAGGTTTTAGAAGGTTTAGAAGCGGTGCGTAAGCGCCCTTCAATG
>Ga0308165_1002952_pt1 | contig 19197 bp, 14 predicted proteins | sample PhyWR2_FD_201032 | JGI IMG/M metagenome (GOLD analysis project Ga0308165, IMG submission 201032) | Phyllosphere microbial communities from UC Gill Tract Community Farm, Albany, California, United States - DLSLW.R2 | ecosystem: Host-associated > Plants > Phyllosphere > Unclassified | place: USA...
CAACAAGCGGGTTCCTATTTTAAAAATAGCGATACGGTATCTGGCGTAACGGATATTTCTGTTCCGGTTGGTGTGGAGGGCAACAATGGCATCATCGCCTGTTTAACCATTTCTATGCTGAATGCACTGGACGCAGATAAGGCGATTGAAAGCAAGGTGATTCTTGCTGAAGCCTATAAATGTGTGAAGAAAATAGAGCAACGGATTGGGGTTTAAGTCCAGGGAGGCTGTCTCAAAAATAAATTGTCATCCTGAGTTTTAATTTTTTTCACAAAAATCAATATGAATGACGTAAATTATTCTTGCCGTCATTCCCGCGCAAGCGGGAATCCTAAAGCGTTGCGCTATTTTTGCAGTAAGATTCCCAGTCAAGCTGGGAATGACGACGTTCATGTAGTATCTTATAAAACAGTAAGTTGCAAAAAAAAGTCAATGGTAGCTTGTCCAAGAACTAGCCTAGATGCTTGAAAGGGCGTTTCGACCACTTGTCCCGATTCGATAGCTATCGGATTTTCGGGAGACTCAACGTGACAAATTCAGATTGAATTTGTCTTTATGAGACAGCCTTAATGGATGCGATTTATTGCCTAATATTCGTGTCCACTGATGAATTTTCTTTATATAAATTTTCGGTTTTGCTGCCATTCTGAGCGCAGCGAAGACCTGCGAAGCAAGCATGAAGACAATTGAAAAACAACAACAATTATGAATAATCCCCACGCTATGGAATACCGGCTGAAGCGAAGCGCAGCTTGTAAACTCGGCAACTACATCGTATCTTATACTTCATAAAATAGTTTCGTTTTAACGAAACTTTACTTATCTTTATATCGTTAACGCCCAATAAATGACTAACCGTTTTGAAATTGTATTTTTAGAAGAAGTTCGTGCGTTTTTAAAAAGCCTAGAGACGAAGCATTACGAAAAAATCATTTACAACATTCGTAAAGCACGAATAGATAATGATCCTGAACTTTTCAAAAAGTTGACTAACGATATTTGGGAATTCAGAACCTTATACCAAGGTTCACAGTATCGACTTCTTGCCTTTTGGGATAAAACTTCCACTACTGAAACATTGGTAGTTTCTACACACGGCTTTATCAAAAAACGGAGCGATGTTCCCAAACAGGAAATACAAAAAGCGCTTCAAAGTAGGGCGAAATATTTTGACGAAAAACTAAAAAAGTAATGAAAACATACACACTAGACGAAGTTCAAGACGAACTTCTTGGAAAAATTGGGACACCTCGAAGAGACCTTTTTGAGTATGAACTTCAAATGGACTTAATTGGCAAGGCAATAAAGCAGACAAGAAAGGAGAGAAATTTGACACAAGAAGAGCTCGGCAAACTTATAGGCGTTCAGAAAGCTCAAATTTCACGCCTTGAAAAAAATGCTGGCAATGTAACTATGGATACATTGTTGAGAGTTTTTACTGCATTAAAAGCAAAAGTGAAATTCCAAATTGAACTTTCCAATATGCAATTCCAGGTAGGCTAAAAAACGGCATAATACAATTTCTTTAAAAAAAGGGCTCAACGGCTTAAATTGGTATTTGAGCAAGGTTCGACAGTTCGATCGAACTTTACGCAAAAGTATATGGAGTCGAAATCAGTAAATCTAATTTAACTCACCCACTCTCCACCATGTATAAACTTTTACAATTCACTTTTATCTGTTCTCTTTTTATGAGTTGCTCCTCAGCTCAAGAGTGTAACGAAGGCATCAATTTACTTCCAATGTACGGAAATGCGCCTAAATGTAAAGAACAGATTAAAAGCGACGAGGAATTCTTTGCCTTTACTGATTCGAAATTCAAGGATAGAAAGACCGCTGCACTGGCATCCATTCAATTGGGTTGGAACTATTTTTATAAAAACGATCTCGAAACATCAATGAAACGTTTCAATCAAGCGTGGCTTTTAGATAGTTTAAATGCAGATGTTTATTGGGGCTTTGGTAATCTTTTGGGCAGAAAGAATCAATTTGAAGCTTCTATTCCTCATTTTAAAAAGTCTTTGGAACTTTCACCCAATAACCCTAAAGTTTATGAATCTATGGCATCAAGTTATGGCCAATTGTTTATAGCTACACGGAAACCTGCTAATCTCAATAAGGCCATTGAAAGTTTGAAAAAAGCCAATAGCCTGGATAAAAACAATGCCAGAATATTGGCGCAATTAACAACATCATACTTTTACGCTCAGCAAAAAGACAGTGTACATAAATACTTAATTTTAACGGATAAGATCGATCCAAAGGCTATCAACCCTGAACTTAGAGCATTGCTCAAAAAGAAATAAATGAGGTTTAGTACTGTCTTTGAAAGCTATAAGGATTTGAAAACCTTATAGGTTATAGTTTATTCACCGTTCTTACCCACTTCACTTGCCCTCATTTGGCAGTGGGGATTTGGAGTTCTGCGTTTCATCGCTTGGGGATCCTTCCCCGAAGCATCGGGACACGCGTTGCACTACCATTGACGTTTTATTACTTCGGGTTTAAAGTAGTGTCTCATTGTCCCTCTTTGGAGAGGGTTGCACAAGCGAAAAACACAGGAATCCATACAAAGGGAGAGGATTTTTTCGAAATCATCCCCCTGCCCCCTTCAAAGGGGGACGCATAGCGCAGATAGCGAACGAACAAATTCGAAACGTCACTAATATTGATTTTATTTCAATAATTAGCACTCAGGATGACAGCGTAAAAAACCTGTCGTCCCAACCCCTTCGTTTTTTCAAAAACTGACCTCTGAGGATGATGACCCGTTTAGACTACTCGGGAAGCTCAACGTGACGTATCCGTATCTTGAGTTTACCAGGCAGCCCAATGACGGAAACCGAACCTACCCTGAGTATTTCACATTGTATTCCTTACCCTTCTGAATAACGATTTCATAAACGCCCTTTGTCACCTCTCTAGCAATCGCCCCTTTAACCGATGGTTTCGATTTACTTTTAATCCTTAATTTTCCCGTTCCCACAGGCGAAGAAACCCTAATTTCTTTTTTGCTGCAATACACAGAGATATCGCCATTGGCAGTAGGCACTTTGCCATCCATCCACGCTAAACCACCCAAATTAGGCTCGATGGTGTACGTTTCGTAACCAGGAGTTGTCGGTTGTACGCCTAAATAATATTTGCCTAACAAGTAAATCGGACTTGCACCCCAGGCATGGCAAAGGCTCTTTCCGAATGGGCGACCATACATGGCCAAATGCTCGGCACCTTTTTTATCAGGATTGTATTCTTCCCAAAAGGAAGTTGCGCCCAGCTTTAACATACCACCCCAATAACTTTTCATTTCCTTGAGCACGTAAGGCTGTTCGCCCATTGCACATAATGCCTCCAGTTCATAAAAACGCATATAGGGCGTGGTAATTTTGGCGACATTATCGTTCAATAACACATTCTTTTTTACAGCAAGCTTTTGTTCAGGCGTAAAATAATCGAAGAAAATGCCGAACATATTGGCGTACCGTGTTATGTTATCGGTTTGTTTATCATTAATGCGGCTGTGCACCAAAGCGTTTTTATTGGCGTCCCAATACAGGTCAAAAATCTTTGCTTTCATTTCTTTGGCCTGCTTATCGTATTTTGCGGCACCATTGGCATCGTTCGCAAGCTTAGCGCATAAAGCCATGGTTTCTAAGCTTCGGGCATATAACAATTGCTCAAAACTCACTTCGCCATCTTTACTCAATTTATCTGCCCAATCGATAAAAATCCAATCGCCCGGCATCCATTCCAATAAACCATTTTTGTTCTTACGACCATCAATGTAGGTCATTAGCGATTGCATTCTTGGATAAATATCCTGTACAAATTTCTGATCGCCGGTAAATTTGTAATAGTCGTAAATACCTAAAAACCAATAGAAAGAATAATCCATAATGGTATTGATGTGTGCCGTTACCGGATCTTTGCCACGTTGGGCAAGCAATGTTCGCTTAACCGTTGGCGCATCGAAAAATGAATAATAATTCATGAGGTAACTTTGATAAGCATCGCCACTCCAAACCCAGCGGTCGCGTTTAATGCCGTCGATAAAAAACTCGCGGGTATTCAAGTGAAAAGTATATTTTGCTACGTCGTAAATCTTGTTCAGCTCGGCATCCGACGATTTAAAACTGCCACGCTCGCTAACGGGTGCATACTCATACAGCATGGAAATGGAATCGGCGGAAACACCAGTTCCGGGTTGAAAATTGACATACCGAAAGGCTTTGGAAAGTGGCATGATAGAATCTCTTTTCCCTGCGAGATCAATATCAAGATAATCCAAAGTTTCGCATTTGTCGGTTGATAAAGCTTCCTCTTTCGATTCGCCGTAATATAGGCTTAACCGTCCCTTGCCGCTTAAGCCATGCACTTTAATAAAGCCGAAAGTTTCTTTTCCAAAATCAGCAACGTAACCATTATTCGCTTTTTCTCTTTTTACGGCAGCTTGTGGCACAACTGGCAATTTATATTGCGATGGAAGTTGGTTTGGGTCGCTCAGGTTCCAAGAACCAGCTGAAACAAACGTGGTTCCCGACTTATCGGAAGTTTTTCCACTGGCGTCAATCCATTCCTTATCCTCAAAAGTTGTTAACCAGGTTTCATCAGAGACAACAGTTTTACCTTGAACAAAAATCGCGGGAACATGCGCCTGATTGTAAACTTTTAAGCTTAACTTATGCTTTCCGGCAGGGATCTGGATTGTTTTTGGAAAACCAGAAATTGCTTGCCCGTCGATTTTCACATTGTAAGTGCCCTCAACAAAGAGCTTGACTTCTTCGGGCTGACTAAGGTTAAATTCTTTGTTGAAATCGACCAAAACGTAGTGGCTGTCCATCTTCCAGAAAACAGGAAAAAATGATCCTCGTTCGGTTCTGCGGTTCTGCATTACATTGCTCATGTAAATATCAAAGTCGCCCGGATACCAAATCCACGATGCTTTTTGGGCCAAGGCTGGAGCTACAAAACAGCTGAGGATGGTAAATAAAAGTAAGGTTTTTAAGTTTTTCATATTATTGGTCATTGGTTCATTAGTCATTGTGCCAAAGGCATCCCCCTTGGGAGTTTATTCGTTCTACTTTTCTCGCTACGTCATTGCGAGGCCGGGCTTGAGCCTTTCGGCTACGCTCAAGATAAACTCAGCCGAAGCAATCTGTTTGCATTATTTTTTCGCTTTGAGTTCTACGCTCTTATCTTCGGACTTTCGGACCCCCGACTTTCCGACTTCCTTTAATGTCCATTAAAGAAAATATACAGTGCAACCATTACGATCGCGAGCGCAATCCATGAAATCCATACTGTTCTATCTGGCTTTTCTATATTGGCCTGGTGCGCTTCGTTTATAGTGTAAATACTTGGGGTTCTATCTAATACCGAAATCAAAATCGCAATAATCAATAATCCTGCAAAAATGAAAAAAGACAGCATCAGGTAGTGCGGCCAAAAGTCGTATTCATCTGGCGGCAAAACCCAGAGATAAACTACGCCTATGCCAAGGCTTAAAATAGAACCTATCGACAGTGTAAAATTTACTGCTTTTCTTGTGGTTCTTTTCCAGAAAACGGTAAGTAAAAACACAACGGAAAGTGGCGGAGCGATAAAGCCTAAAACAGACTGAAATACGTCGAAGAGGTTGAGGCCCTTAATGTTATCAATGGCCAAAACCACAATTACGGCAAATATGCACCCGGCAACAACCGCCCAACGTCCGATTGCAATGATTTGCTTATTGCTTGCTTTTGGGTTAATCTTTTTAACGTAAATATCCATTGTAAAAACAGTACTTAGCGAGTTCAACGACGAACCGATGGTACCGACTAAAACCGCGATCAATACCACGATTACCAAACCGTTCATACCGGGAGGAAATAGACTGGTTACCATCGTCATGTATGCCTCATTTGGGTCTTTCAGATCTGGAAACAAAACATAACAAAGTATTCCGGTGCCGATAAATAACGGTAACGAAAGGATCTTTAACCAACCAATGAAGCTTACGCCCAACTGACCTTGCTTTAAGTTTTTTGCGCCCAGAACCGATTGCACCATCGATTGATCAGTGCAAAAGAACGCCACAGCGGCTACCGGATAGCCCAAAAGGATGGCGTACCATGGATATTTCGGGTCGCTGGCAGGCTGGATCAGGTTCCAAAAATGATGCGGTGTTTTAGCATACAGCGCCGAAATTCCGCCAACCTTATTTAAGCCTAATAGCATCAGAGAAAGCGAAACCGCGATTAACAAAATCATTTGAAAGACGTTCACCTTGGCGATCGCTTTTAATCCTCCGAAAAATGTAAACAGACCTGCAAAAGCCACCAAAACGGTAACGGATTGCCACATGGGAATGCCCAAAATTTGGCGAACCAAGAAACCTCCGGCAAACAAACCTAATGATAACCAAGAGATTAAGATTTTGACTAATGCGTACCAAGCCAAAATGTTTTGTGTAGAATCGCCGTAGCGGTTGCCCATAAATTCGGGCATGGTGCTTACTTTAGCGGCCAGATATTTGGGCGCAAAAACAATCGCCAGGAAAAACAAGAATATAAAGGCATACCAATCGAAATTCACAGCTACAATACCGGTGCTATAACCGATACTTGCAAAGGCCAGCAACATCGACGGACCAACGTTTGTACCCCACATGTTGAAGCCAATGCTCGACCAGTTTAGCGATTTATTGGCCAGAAATAGCGTTTCATCTTCGGCTTTTTTATTTTTCTTGGAGAAACTGGCCCGATACCCGATGATGATCAGGATAATAATGTATGCGACTACGATGAAGTAATCTAAACTGGTTAAACGTTCTAAAATGTTATTCATTTAGTTTTGGTTTTATCTTTCCGTCATTGCGAGGCCGGGCTAGTGCGAGCCGAAGCAATCTAATCTGCTAAAAGAGATTGCTTCGTGCCTCGCAATGACGACTTTTCTTATGTGGTCTTCAGGCTATTTCTTGAAACTTTCCTCACTCCCGACTTTGGACTTCGGACTCCCGACTCCCGACTCCTACAGCCCTATCGATTCTCTGCTAATGTTATTTGCTTTCAAAATTTCGTCAATTTTTACGGGCATGCCAGTTTCCAACGATTTATCCATGGCTTGTAAAAGCGCAACCGTTCCAATTCCTTCTTTCAAATCGGGGTAAGCAGTAAAATTGTTATTGATGCTATCGGCGAAATAATCCAAATAATTTTGGTACTCTCCGGCGTGGTGGCTTTGCCCCTCGAAGCGGAAATAATGCTTTAGTGTCGAATCTCCCCAGGTAACAATTTTTTCTTCACCGGTTTTATCGGTAATGGCATAACGCAATTCGTGGTAATCGGCCTGACTTGCGCCTTCGGTTGCGCGTAAAATAACGCTCATTCCACTATCGCGACTTGCGGGTTGCGTTGGGCCGGTATAAGCGCCACTTACCCGTGCAATTCGGCCATCTTTTGCCTTAAAGATGAAGTGCATCGTATCCTGATTTTTCAATCCGGCTTTTAATCCATTACTGCTCAACATGCCGTAGCCCATTACTTCTTCAATGTCGGGCATGTACCAGCGGATAAAATCGACCGGATGACTTAAACCACCATAAAGCCATTTAAACGATTGCTTTAACGACCAACCTTTTTCTAAAAACCAGCGATGATCGGCATGGTAATGACTTTCGATGGTGATCAACTCTCCAATCAGCCCTGCCTCGAAATCCTTTCTCTGGCGCATTGCTGGCTCAAAAAAACGTGAACTCTGGCCGACGAAAATCTTTTTTTTCGTCTTTTTCGATAGTTCCAACAGCTCGTTTGCATGCGCCAAATCATCGATAAAAGGTTTGGTACAAACCACATGCTTATCGTGCTGCAAAGCCAGCTTAATGTGCTCAAAATGCAAATGATCTGGTGTATAAATGGCGATCATGTCTATTTTATCGCTGGTTAACATATCCTCGTACCGCGTTGTCCAATTCTCGAAATCGAACTCCAGCGCACGTTCTTTACAAAGTTTTTCGTTGGCATCGCAAATTTGAATGAGCCTAAACTTTTTGCTGGCCAGTGATGCAGATATTGTACTTCTGCCCTCTCCTAAACCTAAAATTCCTAATCTTAACATGGTGGTTTTTTTTCTATATTTTCTTGCCGTCATTGCGAGGCACGAAGCAAACTTTCTAGTGAGATTGCTTCGTGCCTCGCAATGACGATTTTATTATCATTCTATTGGTTTAAAAAACACCCAAACCTCCTCCGGTTTCGTGCCTTCATTTCCTTCCTGGTATTTTTTCATAATTGCATTCCATTCATCTACCCTCGGATTATTCAAGGTCGTTTTTGGATTCAAATCATCTAAATTTTTTCCTTTCGGAATACTGATAATCAACATCAATTGCCTATCTTTTTTAAAAATCGCCAACCGCTGAAACTCAGCATTACAAAATCCCTTTGATATTTCGGGCCATTTTTCAAACTGCGTTTTATGGTAATCCAAATATTCGTTTTGCATTTTCTCGTCTTTTACCAAATTGGCCGACAAAATGATGTTATCCCACTCTGCCACAGGCTTATCGCCACAATTCTTTTCCCGATTGAAATCGTAAAACAAATTATCGTAAAGCTTAATTTCTGATGCATTTAAGCGCTTCAAGGTCTGCTGCAAACTTTCTACTTTTAGGCTGGAAGTATAAAAAACCAATCGGTTCTTCCACTTATAAATGGCGCTCGGTAGCAGATTATTTTCTTTGGCAAAAGTTTTTAAATTTTTATCGTCCGGCAGATTATCAGTATTAAAGATCAATTCAAAAACTACCGATTGATCAACCGCTTGGTTAATCGCTCTTTCAGCATGCGCCGATTTTTCGTTTAGCAAATGCCGAAAAGAGGGCTGCAGTCCAGCGTTTTGTTTAATACTTTCTGCAACCTTTGGCCCGTTATCTGCCCAGAGATTTTCAGGTCCGTTTGCATTTTGAAGATATTTCTCTGTCGGTGTCCAATTGTTTTTTACCGTGAAATACGATGAACCTTCATCGGTGTACAAATAGAACCAATGTTCGGGAAGATGTGCGTACGTTGCTTTGTAAATGCTATCGACCACGTTTTCGGTTATGAACGACTCGGGCTGAGCCGACAAGGTGTAAATTCCGGCGACATCGTAAAGGTGCTTTCCGTAATGATGGATTTTATTCGCATGAATAATATTGTTCTTCATCGCATTCTGGGTTTTGGTCCATCCCCAGCCCATGCTGATGCCTGAATACGAAACATCGCTGATTTCGTTGTGCGAAATTTCAATACCACGAACGTAGCCTGCTCCAATACCGACAGCGCCCCAGTCTTCGTTAGTGACGTCGGTAATCAGATTGTTTTCGATTTTATCGTTGGTAGAAACTTCCCTTTTATCCGACGGATTGTAGGGCAAATGCACTTCAGTTGCCTCGTCAGAAAAGGTTCCGATCAATATTGCGGAACCGCCAATGTCTTTGAACAAATTCCCTTTGATTAGGCTGTTTGAAGTTCCTTTTTTGTAATCTAAACCTGTTGAGGCCAAACGTTCGAAACGACAAGATTCAAAAGAGGTATTCTTCGTGTAAGTCACTTCAACCGCCGATGCTGGTCGGGCAACCCAGGCCTGATTTTCTAACGTGGGTTTATCTGAAGTGCCGGGTTGATTGAGCTTATAAGCATCAAGCATGTACATGCCCGCCTGATGCGGAACGTGGCCTTGTTTCGATGGCCTCAACCAGGTGGAATGTTGGAACGAAATGCCTTTAAAACGGACAAAGGAAACGGGCCGATCAATTGTTCCCTCAATTTTTACAAGTGTTTCTAACGCAGGAGCAATTACCTCGGCATTCAGCATGTTTTCTGATGCTCTGGGCCAATAATAAAGTTTGTGATTTCTTAAATCCTCGTACCATTCTCCTGCTTCATCCAAAAACTGGATTGCGTTTGACAGATAAAAGGCCGAATTTCCTGTTTTTTCCGAAATCCATGGCGCAGGCCAGGGATGTTCAGATTGAATTCTGCTCTCGGGCTGCAAAAAAGAAAGCTCGGCAGTATTTCCGATGATCTTTACTGATTTGATTCGAAGATTTGCGACAGCCCACCATTGCTGAATGAGCATTTCCATTCCTTTGCTGTTGGCAATATTTATACCTTTTGGCAATGGGATTTTACAAGTCTGATTCTTTTTATCCCACGATAAAATGCGCCCCATCGTATCGCCATTGTAATTTTTAGCACGAGTGGCCTTGGTTCCGTTAACCCAAAGTTGTCGGAAAAATAAGTCTGTTCCGTCCGGCGCAGGGATGTCGGTTACCCAAACTTTGCCGATAGCTGTTTTTGGCAAACCGGCGATGCTTCCGTTAAGTTTTTTCCAGCCTTTGATTTTTACGCCACCGCTCAGAACAACTTTTTCAGTGCCGATTATTTCTGTGGGACTCTCTTTTGTACCAGAATCTTCGGGACGGAGAACGACAGGCTCATTAAGCTGATAAAAACCGTTGCCTATGATAATTCGAATGCCGTTCTTGATAGAAACATCGTTCAAGCGCCTCAATTCTCTTGCTTTTCTGATAGCCGAATGAAGCGTTGCAAGTGGTTTTTCTTTGGTACCCAAATTGCTATCAGAACCATTTATTGAAACGTAGATATCTATCGCACTTGCTTTGAAGTACAGCAGATTCATTATCAATAAAATGGTTAAAGTAATTTGTTTCATAATTATTTATTCAATAAATCGTCATATCGATAGCCGATCTTTCATCGGCTGAGATATCTCCAACCGCTTAGCTCTGACTTAAAGCCAGCAGTGTTTTTCAGTGGTTTATCAACCCTTTGTTTTCCATAACAACAGATTCTTCGCTACGCTCAGAATGACAAAACCCTTGCTGTCATGCTCAGCCACGACCAATCCATCTTTAAATAAATCGTCATATCTCCAACCTATTAGCACGCACTTAAAGTCAGTAGCGTTAGGTGATCACCTGCCCGCAGCAGGCGGGGATTTCTCTCCCGATCGAAAAAATCGGGATTCGAAATGACGGTCGGATATGAATGACAAACGTTATTTACTTTGAAAAACCGACTTTAAATAACTGGTATTCGCACTAAAATTATACTTCACATTGGTTGGTTGTTTGGCATCGCGACTTCTTTCTACAACCAGCCACCCGCTCCAACCCATATCATTAAGCGTTTCTTTCACCTTTTTTAAATCGATTTTCGGATCGTTTTGTAACCATACTCCATCTTCATTGGTTGAATGAATTTGAATGATATTCTTGTTTCCTAAAATCCGTAGTTCCTCGTGCAAGTCTCTTCCATTTTTTATGGCATTGGAGAAATTGAAATAGCTTTTCACGTTCTTACAACTCACGTCTTTTAGTAATTGTAACTCGCCTTTTGCGTCTAAAGCGCTCTCAATTCCGATAACAATTCCTGCTTTTGACGCCATCTTGCCTGCAACTTTTAAGCGCTCAACAATCGGCGCACGCAGCTCGGGATTTTTAACCAAATCGCCTTGAATGCCCAGCGGAAGAAAAACCACTTTAATGTTCATTGCTTTGGCTGTGTCGAGGCAATCTTGAATCATTTTCTGATAGGTTGGGCGCTTAGCGAACGACTGCGCATAAAACCCAGTCATGGCCAGCGAACAAAATTCGATGTTCAGTTCCTTTGCTTTATCTAAATATTCTTGACGGAGTTTAGGATCGGCCAATTTATTATCGAACGTTTCGCGATCACCCAATCCGCCCATGTCAATTTCTAAACCATCGGCACCAATTTCTTTGGCCAGTGGCAACGCACTGATTTTTTGACGCTTCAAAATCATCAAATCAATTACAGCAACTCTGTACCCGCTTTTCTTCCCTGTTGCAAAAAGCAATTGATTGGGAAGCACCAACGCACCTGAAAGCAAGGCGATATTGCCAATAAAACTTCTTCTATTTTGATGTTGCATATTTTACTATTTCTTTGTGTTAATTCTATTTTATCCGCTTGCTAAGCACTAGCTATGACCGGTCGTCATGCTGAATTTATTTCAGCATCTTTCCTGCTAGGAAGACCCTGAAATAAATTCAGGGTGACGGCTTGTGCGTGAGACAAGAACAAAACACTATTTCTCAGCATTTACCGGAAACAACTTCTCCAAATTTTCAAATCCCATTACCGCATTTTTAGGTAATTTCTCGCCTTTATCGCCGAAAACATACATCGCACTTTCTTTTTCGATAGTCACCTTGCTTTCATCGTATTTACCTGCTTTGTCTTTAACTGCAGCACCATTCAGTTTGAAGTTCTTAATTAAAAAATCGTAAAGGGCAATGCGCTTGTTGATTCCGAAATCGTGTTTTTCGTTGGGAAGATGAACGTTTTCGACCTTAGCTTTTACGCCATAATAACCGTACATTTTTTGCAGATAAGGGAAATCGTGTTCAGGCGTGTGAGCCGTCCAATCGCTTCCATCTGAAACCAATAGCTGTGGCCGCGGCGCAGCCATTGCCGCTAATTCTACGTTATCCGTTCCGCCGCCACACTGATGGATCGGCATACCGCTTTCGCAAGGACAGCCGCCATAAAAATATGAGGACATTGCAACCACGGGGGCGCTGAGTTTAATCCGATCATCCATTGCGGTCATTAAAATCGAATGACTTCCGGCACCGGAACCACCGCTAATACCAATTCTGGCTGTATCGGTTTCTTTTAATGAAGAGAAATAATCCAGAATTCGGATCCCGCCCAAAGTTTGAACGGTTTGCGCTAGGCTTCGTCGGTGATCCTCATACTTAAACTGAAGCATCGATTCGCCCCAGGCAAACAAATCGTAACTGAAAGCCATGGCGCCCATTCGGGCAATGGTTGCGCAGCGGATTTGACAATCGGGTCTATAACGCTGTTTTTCCCAGTGCCCATCGGGACTTAAAACAACAGGAATTTTGCCTTTTACATTTAAGGGTTTATACAACGAGCCGTTTATCCAAACTCCGGGTAAAATTTCTAAAGCAATGTTTTCTACTGAATAGCCATCAAAAATTCGCTTGGCCGTAATAATTGGCTTCGAATTAGGTTTTGCTGGCAATGGCGATAATAGCAAAGCTTTGTACAACTCCGGTTTAATTTCCGCTTTGCGCTTTTCCCAAGTGGCCTTATCGTGGTATTTAGTAGCCAGGCTGTCGAGATAATTCCAACCATCCTGAACCTCCCAACGATAATATTCGTATTCTTTTAGTTTGTACACGCCGGGTTTTTCCTTGTTTACTTTCATATCCAAGGGTGTGAGCACGTTGGCTAAAGTTTCGTCAACGTCAGCACGAAAGCGCCATTCTGCATAATTCACCCATTTGTCTTTCACTTGCGGTTCGGAATACTTGATTTGCACTTTAAATCGCGTTTGAATCTCTTTTAAAACATCTTGAAGTGGTTTTTTGTAGAGATTATCGGTGTTTTGGGTTTGGGCGGTGAGGTTAAATGATGAAAGATAAAGCATCAAAAAAACGGCAAAATGCTTAAGCACCCTGCTCGTCATTGCGAGGCCGGGCTTGTGCGAGCTGAAGCAATCTGACTTTGCTAAATGAGATTGCTTCGTGCCTCGCAATGACGGATTAGCTACTCTCATGGCTCTTCACTTTTGGTTTCAGTAATTACTGGCGCAGTATAGCCTTTCAATTTTGGCCAAACACCATTTTTGATTTTCTTCAATTTCAACTTCGACGGATCTACCACAACGTGTTTGATTTTTTGTCTTCGCCAGGTGTAAATGAAGTGCAACAGACCATCAGCAGTTTGAATAACAGCCGGATACGAATATTGGCTAATTGGTGAATCTTCTAAAATTAATGCGGCAGACCATCGCTTCCCGTCTTTAGAAACGGAAACGTTCAAAGGCGTTCTTGCGCCTTTTGCCAGATCGCCCGGAGGCAAAACGTGGTTGTAAACCAAAACCTGACGACCATCCTGCATCGTTACCGCATCTGTTCCGGAGTTGTTATTTGGTAATGAAGTTTTACTAAGTGGCGACCAGGTTTCGCCGTTGTCTGTCGACCATGATTCTACAATTGCTCTGTTTCTTGAACGTGCCAGGATCTGCAATTTTCCGTTACTATGATGTAAAATACTCGGTTGAATGGCATCTAAGCCGTTCCCTGCAATTGGCCCAATTGTACGCCACGTTTTGCCGTTATCTTTAGTCACCTCGAAATGAACTTTCCAGCCGTCGCCCTCTCTGCTCGATGGTGCGAACAGATTGCCGTTGCTTAATAAAACGGGTTTGTTTTTAACTGGGCCAATATTTCCATCAGGCAATTTCGTTGCTTCAGACCATGTTACTCCCCCATCTTTTGAGGTTTTCATCAATCCCCACCATTCAGATGGCTTTGGTCCGATTTTATAGAATAACAATAATTCTCCTCCCGGAACCTGGTACAAAACGGGATTCCAGGTCGGTAGTCTTTTTCCGTCTGGTTGAACTCCGTTTGCCACTGAAACTGGCGCTAACCATTTGCCATCAACAAATCGACTGATATAGATTTCCACATCCGGATTGCGTTCTTTTGTTCCTCCAAAAAATGAAGCAACCAAACCAGTTGGTGTTTCTGCGATAGTTGCTGAGTGGCACGATGGAAACGGTGCTTCATCGTACAGAAACTCTTGTTTTACAACGCCTGTTTGCCATTTCTCTACCTGGGCTTTGGCGGTTATTGCTAACGCTACAACGAAGCCTAACGTGATGTATATTTTTCTTTTTAACATAGTATTTTGTGCATAAACAATTATATATGAACGGTCGTCATTGCGAGGCTGGGTCTGTGCGAGCCGAAGCAATCTATTTCTGCAATGTAAGATTGCTTTCCCGAAAGTCGGGACAAGCTGTTCCTCGCAATGACGTTTTGGGTTAGGTAACTCCCTACTGCGAACTCCAAACTCCAAACTGAAAACTTCCTACTGTTTCTTCGCTTTTTCTTCTTTAATCTTCTTCGTATAAGCACTATACAGCGCTCTCCAACTGCGGCCATTGTTGTTCAACATTTGCTCAGATTTGGTTTTATAAATCTCAAAAATTGCAGAAATCTGTTTCATGTTTTTGTAGTCTACTGCCTGTTCTCTCGCTTGCTTTAAAAACGCCAAAATTTTCGCTTCCTCATCAGCCGTCAAATCAGGAACGATGGCTTTGTATCCTTTCATCGTGAAATCTACTTTGCCGATGGTGTATTTATCTAAGATGGTTTCTACCTGCTCGGGCGATAAATTCTTATTTAATCCATCCATCAGACTTTGATGAACCGTTGACGGCATCGCAGAATCGGCGATGATCTGTTTATCCAAATCGCTCAGTTTATTACCGGTAACCGGATTTATTCCATCGGGAACCGTTGATGATGGGTGCTCGTTATGCCAATCTCTAACGGTAGTTAAATGAATGGCGATAACATTTTCCACGGCCGATTTTTTAGTGGCATCCGATAGGTTCAGCGCCGAAACCCATTCCTTTGCCTTGGTCAATATTTCCTCAGGCACTACCACATCTTTTGTTTGACTGAACGCATTTACCGTGGTTAGCAGTAAGGTGAGTAGCGTTAATTGTTTTAAAAAGTTTTTCATAATTTGTGTTTTTTTTATTTTGCTGTCATTCTGAGTGTAACGAAGAATCTGTTTCCTATTACCTACGGCTTTTGCCTACCCACTTCCTTTTTGAGCAGTGGTTTATTAACGTTCCTGTTTCTATCGCTTGCAGATTCTTCACTGCGTTCAGAATGAAAAGCCTATCGCTCCACCACAAACTCATACTCCCCAGATCCGATCTCATAAACTGCTCTTTTATTCTCCATCTTTATAAATTTTAAATCCTTAATTGATTTCAATTTTTCTGAAACTTCACTTTTACTATTGGCGGGAATGTAAACCACGGCCGTTGTATTTGGCGGAATGGTTACTTTCCAATTAAACTGGTTGCCTGTTTTACTGTAACTGCTTTTTACCATTCCGTAAACTGAGTTATAGCTGGCATTTACTGCATTCAATCCGTTAATCATTTCAGGCTTCATGACAATCTGCTTAAAAGCTGAGCTTTCAGATTTAATTCCGGCGAGGTTTTCGTAATACCAGATCAGTAAATCGCCCAGCATCATCACGTGATTTTGCGAGTTCATTTTCGGGTCGGCGGTGTTTCCGTTCCACAATTCCCAAATTGTTGTGGCGCCGTTTTCAACCATATAACCCCAGCTCGGGTAGGTTTTCTGCGTCGCTACGGTATAGGCCAAATCTGGGCGACCATAATCGTTTAAGCAGCGCATTAACCATTGAATGCCTACTAAACCGTTACTTAAATGGCCCTTATTGGTTACCTCAACGGTATAAGTGATGTTTTTAAAAACAGTTTCGATTTTGCTTTGTGGCACCATACCGAAATAAAGCGGAATGATGTTGTCTGTTAGCGCATTTGACGCATAATAGCCTTTCTCATTATAATATTTCTGGTTAAAAGCATCCTTAATACTATCTCCCAAAAGTTCATAAGTTTTAATATCTTCTTCGTTGCCAATTGCTTTTGCAAACTGAATCATCAACCGTGTGAAATGATAATAATATGCTGTCGAAATTAGCTCCGAAGGGTATTTTTTATCGGCGCTTTTGCCCCGACCAAACTCTATCGTAACTGGCGGCATACACCAATCGCCATAACTATCTTTGGTTAAAATATAATCTTTCATGTAGCGGTCTTGCATGTAAGCGAGCCATTTTTTCATTGCCGGATAGTTGTCCTGAACAGCAGATACATCGCCATTTTGCTTGTAAAGCATTTCTGTAACCAACAACATTGCACCCGGCCAGGTCATGTTATCGCTGTAATACCGCCAAAAAGCAGGCGCAACATCCGGAATGGCACCGTCTTCTTTTTGCGAATTCCGAATATCCTGTAACCATTTTGCATAAAACCTACCGTTGTCAAAAAGGAAGCTTTCGCCGTAAGCCACGGCGCCCCTATCGCCCAACCATGGCATGCGCTCGTTCCGTTGCGGGCAATCGATCGGAATTCCCTTATAATTTCCGGCAATTCCCCACCAGGCATTTTTAAATAATTGATTTGTTAAAGCGTCAGAGGTTTCAAAGGTGCCCACTGTTCGCATATTATCGTAAATTACCTTGCCGACAAAATCATTTATTGATGGCTGATAACTGTAGCCCGAAAGTTCAACATACCTAAATCCGCAGTAAGTAAAAGTAGGCTCCCAGGTTTCTAACGCCCCTCCCTTTAAAGTATATAAATCGGTGCATTTCGCATTGCGAAGATTTGCCGTAAAAAGTTCTCCATTATCCTGCAACGATTCCGCAAAACGCAATTTAACCTGCTTTCCTTTTAAGCCCTTCACTTTAATCTGCAACCAACCCACCATATTTTGTCCCATATCCAAAATATATCGGCCACCCGAAAGTTTGGCAATAGAAACAGGTTTAAGCGTGTTCATCACCTGCATGTTTTCGTTCATCTGCGCCTCTATCGTTCCGCTCGGTTCTTGAACATATTCGGCTTTTGTCCATTTCGAATCATCAAAACCTACGGTGTTCCAGCCCGAAAATTCTTTCGTTGCGTCATACTCCTCACCATCGTATTCGTTGTTGGTTCTAATCGGGCCATCGGCAGTACCTTTCCAGCTGTTATCGGTATCAACATTTGCCGTGCTTCCATCGGTATAAACGATGTTGATGTTCATCAGCATTTTCGGGAAACCAAAGGTTTTAATTTTGTACGGCTTTTCATTTTGGCGCATGGCGAAAAAGCGTCCATTTCCCAAAACTGCTCCTACCGCGTTGTTGCCTTTTTTGATGTAATCCGTCACATCGTAAGTGTTGTATTTTACATTTTTGGTGTAATCTGTAGGCGATGGCGACAATACATCTTTCCCTACTTTTTTACCGTTGATGAATAATTCATATAAACCTAAGCCAATAATCGATGCTGTGGCCGATTTGATTTCTTTTGTGCTCTGGAATTCCTTTCTGAAATATCGTGCCGATAATCGTGAATCGGTTTTAATGTTGTCCCATGGAAAAGCTCGATCGAAACCAATCCAGCCTTTTGGCCAATCTTTGTAATAAAGTAAACCCATCGAAAAGTAATTTGCCGCAGACCAGCTACTTTCGCCTGCGCTTGTCCACACTTTAACTTTCCAGTATGCTTTTAATCGACTTGCAAGGGCTTTTCCATTGTATTGCACATGAATAGATTCCGAAGAACTTACCTTTTCCGAATCCCATAAATCGCCTTCGTTAGCGTTTAGTTTTTCTACTGAAGATGAAACCAGAATTTGATAGGCCGTTTGCATTACATTGCGTTCGTTGGAAATAATATGCCATGCAAAACGTGGTTTTTTAACATCAATTCCCAAAGGATTTTCGAGCATCTCGCAGGTAGTATTTTGCAACGAGATCTGCCCCACCACCTTTGTAAAAGGCAGCAAGGAGATGATAATTGCTATGATTACGCTACGCGATTGATTGCTCAGATTTAGTGATTTCACAGATTCGTTTTCCTTTGGATTGATTATATTAAGTTATTTCTTTTTACTTCTTTATCTACCGATTTTCGGACTCTCTTACTTTGTGTTTCTCGTGTCTTTGCAGTCGCCCCCTTGCTGTCATGCTGAGGTACGAAGCATCCCTGACCTATTTCTCACTACTTTTGCTTACCCACTTCCCTTTTGAGGCAGTGGGTTATTAAGGTTCGTTTTTCAGAGCCTGCAGATTCCTCGTGCCTCGGAATGACAAACCCGTCTCTTTAAGCTTCTTTATCTGCCGACTTTCGGACTTTCCGACTTCGGACTCTTTTAATGTGATTGCTTCGTACTTCGCAATGACGATGTGTCGAGTGAAAAATCAAAGTACAACGTCATATTTAATGCCCTGCCTGGCGCTTTATCAAAATCGTAATAAATATTCTTCATGCCCATTGGTCCTGTTGTTTCTGGTTTCTGCGTTTTCGTCCCAATTGCCGAAATTGCGTTCATAAATGAAATGTCGCCATTCGGGAAAGTGGGACTCATGTTATCGTATTCTGTGTCTTTCGACTTTTTAGGCGTAAATAACCTTAAAAACACATCTTCACGATCGGTAACCACTTTAAACGACTGCTGCTTGCCCACAAACTCACACCAATACATATTGGAGTAATAACCTTTAAATTCGGGGTATTGCCAAGGTGGTTCACCTGTTGCAGAAT
>Ga0308165_1002956_pt1 | contig 19150 bp, 12 predicted proteins | sample PhyWR2_FD_201032 | JGI IMG/M metagenome (GOLD analysis project Ga0308165, IMG submission 201032) | Phyllosphere microbial communities from UC Gill Tract Community Farm, Albany, California, United States - DLSLW.R2 | ecosystem: Host-associated > Plants > Phyllosphere > Unclassified | place: USA...
AATATACTTTTGTTGTCCATAGGTAAATGGGTGTACACAATTAATTTTAGCAGGGCGCAAATTAAAATTTTTAATAAACTTATAAGAGTTTTTAAAAAAAATCGTTTACTTGCTAATGTTCATTTGTCTTCAAATCAACACAAACACACAACCTGAGTAAAAAATAAGACAGAAATAATGCTTAAAAACTTCCTATACACACTTTTATCTTTAACTGTAGTACCTTATATATTAAATGCACAACCTTTATCAAAAATTGCACCAAAAAGGGAGTTTAGGGGTGTTTGGGTGGCTACTGTTACCAATATCGATTGGCCATCGCGGCCAGGTTTGAGCATTGATCAACAAAAGCAAGAGTTAATTGGGATTTTAGAGCGCCATAAAAGTCAGGGCATGAACGCCATAATTTTGCAGGTTAGGCCTGCAGCTGATGCTTTTTACGCAAAATCGAGAGAGCCATGGAGCCAGTGGTTAATGGGGAAACAAGGCCTTGCACCTGCACCAGGTTACGATCCATTGGCTTTTGCTATTAAGGAGGCCCATTTTAGGGGAATGGAGCTTCATGCCTGGTTTAATCCTTACAGGGCCAGTATGAGCAGTTCGGCTGTTTTGAGTGAAGACCATGCTTACCGTAAACATCCAGATTGGTTTTTCACTTACGGTGGCAAAAAACAGTTTGATCCGGGGATACCCGATGTTAGGGAGTACATTGTTCAGGTAATTTTGGATGTGGTAAAGGGGTACGATGTAGACGGGATTCACTTCGATGATTATTTCTATCCATATAAAGTAGAAGGGCAGACCATTAATGATGGCAATACTTTTTATAAATACCCCAATAACATCTCCGATATAAAAGACTGGAGGCGGAATAATGTTGATTTGCTGATCAAAGAGTTGGATGATAGCATTCACCACTATAAGAAATGGGTTAAGTTTGGAATCAGTCCGTTTGGAATCTGGAAAAATAAATATGAAGATCCGGAAGGTTCTGCCACAAGTGGTTTATCCAATTATGCAGAGCTTTTTGCTGATAGCCGTAAGTGGGTAAGAGAAGGCTGGGTAGATTATATCAATCCTCAAATTTACTTTACCTTTACCAGAAGAGTTGCGCCATATGGCACGCTGGTTGATTGGTGGAGCAATAATACTTTTGGCAGGCATGTTTATATTGGTCAAGGGGCTTATCTGGTAAACTCGCGGGCAGAAGCTGCCTGGAAAAACCTTAGTGAAATTCCGAACCAGATTAGATATATCAGAGACAATAACAGGATACAGGGAAGTGTTTTTTTTAGTTCTAAATCTTTAAGTACGGTTGCAAAAGCTGTTGGCGATTCGTTAAAGAACGATTTTTACAAGTATCCGGCATTGCCACCACAAATGCCCTGGCTGGATGAAGTACCTCCAAATGAGCCTCAGGCATTAACCGCTGATGCATTGAAAGATGGCGTGCATTTAAAATGGCAACTTCCGCTAAAGGCAAAAGATGGCGAAACGGCTTCGGGTTTTGTGATTTACCGTTTTAGTGAAGGAGAAAAGATTTCTGTGCTCGACCCTAAATATATCATTAAAATCAGTTTCGAAGATTATCTTTCCTTTATTGATACGAGTGTTGAAACTGGAAAACGTTATAGCTATCTGGTAACGGCTTTAGATCGATTAAAAAATGAAAGTGAGCCGAGTGGCCCTGTAGGAATAGAAGTGCCCTTAGCTAAAGAATAATGGCTACTGTGAACTATTTTTATTTGTTGATTCCCGATCTACAACTGCGGGGTCGAGTAGAATGTGCTCCATGTTGGCATACGGATTTTCTTGACTAACCATTTTGAGGAACATTTTTGCACATTCTTTACCCATTTGCGGTGCATGCTGATCGATGGTTGACAGGTTGGGGGTAATATAGGCTGAGAATGCCTCATTAGCAAACCCAATTACGCCAACTTCTGGAGGTGTTTCATCTATTTCTTTAAGCTTTTTAATCACACCCAATGCTGTAAAATCATCACCTGCTATAATGGCATCGGGTTTGTTTTTGCTGCGCATCAGTTTACCGGCGCCAAAACGCCCATCTTTAATGGATAAACCTCCAAAAATGATGTGTTCTTCTATCAATGGCAACTGATGGTCTGCTAGCGCAGCTTTATATCCTTCTAAACGGTCATTAAATATTTTAATTTGGTGGATAGTGGTTACAAAAGCAATTTTCTGATAACCTTTATCTATTAGGTGTTTTGTAGCAATATAACCTGCTTTAAAATCATCCAGTGTAATGGTCGGCACTTTTAAATCAACATTTACCCGATCGAATAATATTAACGGTTTATTTTGTTTGACAATTTCGGCAAAGTGCGAAACATCTTGCGTTTCTAAAGATAAGGAAGCCATAATGCCATCTACCTGTGCTTCTAGCAAGGTTCTAACGCCGTTTATTTCATTTTCAACTGATTCGTTCGATTGGTAAATAATCACACGGTACCCGCGGTCTTTAAGCCCATCTTCAATACAATGAATAATCGAAGCGAAAAAATGGGCCTGCACGCTTGGTACAATTACACCAATGATATGCGTTTTGCCCAATTTTAATGCTGAAGCTAGCTTATTTGGACTATAATCCAGCTTTTTAGCCATTTCTACAACTGCTTTTCGTGTAGTATCGCTTATTGCCGGAAAACCACTAAGCGCCCTAGAAACCGTTGATACAGTAATGTTCAACTCTTTTGCAATATCGTATATGGTGCTTTTCTTTTTCAATTGAGAAGGAAATCAGTCAATTATAGGATAAATTTACTAAACCTTAATAATAATGTTCTTTTTATACATGAAATATAATAGGATATAAAAGCCCAGCACATAAGTAATGGCCCAAACGAGCGATGCATTTATTGGACTGAAAAATGGACTGTAGCAGGTTTCGTAAAACCTGACCAATAATCCGGTTTTTGTCCCGTCTGGTTTGGTAATTTGAATCAGGTTTAATACCCGTGGCATTAAGCCAGCCAGAAAAAAAACAGTTATGGCATTTACGCCATACACAACAAAAGGTGTGGTAAACTTTTTATAACCCTGAACATCGATAATCCAATAACAAAGCGCCAGCCCGATAGAAGCCAGCCCGCCTGCGTAAAGCACGTAAGAGCTTGTCCACAGTGCTTTATTTATTGGGAATTGTAAATCCCAAAGTAATCCTAAAATAACAGCTGCAATGCCGGTCGTAAATAGCCAGGCAACTTTTGTTGGGTTGTCTACATCTTTTCTACGCATCCACACGCCAACCAGAATGCCAAATAAGCAGGTTCCGATGGCTGGCAATGTGCTTAAAATTCCTTCCGGGTCCCAGGTTTTGGATGATGCCCAGGTATGTGCTTCGGTCAGGATACCTCTATCAATCCAAGCGGCCAAATTGGTCTCTTTTTCTAAGTTGGGATAACCAATACCCGGAACGGGAATAAAAGTCATTAACACCCAATAAACGGCTAGTATTACAATTAATGTTTTAAATATTGTTTTATTGGATACTTTGATGAAAATTATACTGCTTACAATGAAAACGATGCCTATGCGTTGTAGTACGCCTAAAAGTCTTACCGTTTGAAAAGCCTCCCAGAGAGATCTGTTATCCATTACCGCACTGATGATTTTTCCAAAAATAGCGAGAAAAAAACCAAGTAAATAAAGTATGATACCGCGTTTAATGGCTCTTATAATTGTTTTATTGTGGGATGATGGATCTGCTTTGCTGCTGCTCATGGCAAAGGCAATGGATACACCAACAATCCATAAAAAAAATGGGAAAATTAAATCTGTAGGGGTACAGCCGTTCCATTCTGCATGCTCTAAAGGAGCATATATATGCCCCCAGCTGCCTGGATTATTAACTAAAATCATTCCAGCTACAGTTAATCCCCTAAAAAAATCAAGAGATAACAGTCGTTGTTTAGGTTCGCTCATGGTTGACGAGTTTGGTTCGGTGAACTAATTTAGAGTATTGTTTTTATAATGAGAAATTACTTACGAAGTTTGGGGAAATGATTTGTCATCCTGAACAACGTGAAGGATCTTTTGTCAAGTTCTGTATTGGGATGATGATTTTTGCCTTTTTAACGTTTGTGGTTTGTCGCTAACAGATTCTTCGCTAAGCTACCATTCACGTTGTTTTGTAATTATTTATTAATGAGTAACTTAAAGGTATTTGCATTTGCTCCCAGCTAGGCCAAAGCACCTAATCCACGTTCAACTAAGACCCGGCCTAACAAATTTTTCGGCCCCCACAGACCTAGCCACTCTACTGGCTTCCAAAGAAAAATTTTCAGCCGGCATTTTTTGTTTTTTCACTCGTTTTGTTTTTTTTAATGGTGTTCAAGCTAGCTCTGCTGGTCTTTTTGATGCCAAAAAGAAAGAGCTATTCGGCGGCGGCGAGCCGAGGCAAGACGGAGCAGCAGGGCAAAAAAAATGATTTATACGTCAATCATATTGATTTTTATGCAATAAATTATCCCTCAGCATCACAATTTGTGGAGTATAAACCTCACGGCAAAAAAAAATCCTGCTTTGCGTAAACAAAGCAGGATTGATATTTATTTAAGACTTTTTAATTAATCTTCGAACTTCCAGCGAACAAAAGCTTCCATTGCTTCGTATTCTGCAAGACCAAGCTCATCATAGGCTTTTGCGGTATCGCGGTTGCGGTCTTCGGCACGTTGCCAAAACTCCCTTGAGTCATCACCAGGGAAAACTGCCCTGTCTTTTTGACTTTGGTGTTTGAAAATCGCATATTTTTTGCGTTCAAGCTCTTGTGGAGAGATTGGAACAGCCATCTCGATCTCGTAAGTTTCAAATTCGTGCCATGCACCACGGTACATCCATAACCAGCAGTCTTGTGCCCAAGCCTCAGTATTACGCAGGCGTTTTAAGGCTTCTAAAATGATATTGAAACAAACAATGTGTGTGCCATGTGGATCTTCGAAATCGCCGGCTGCATAAACCTGTTGCGGTTTAACTTTTTGTAAAAGCGCTATAGTTAGTTCGATATCAGCATCCGTTACCGGGTTTTTCTGAACTTTACCGCTTTCGTAAAATGGAAGTGCCTGAAAATGGATATGATCGTCTTCAAGCCCGCAATACCTTGCTCCGGCAATGGCTTCACCTTTTCTGATTAATCCTTTAACGGTCTGGATTTCGGGAGTATCTATCTGGTTTGGCTTTTTCTGCTCAATAAAGGTTCTCATTTTGTTGTAAAGATCCTTTAAGTGCGAATTGTCCATGCCCATTTTCTCTGTAAAATCTACATTGAACTCTACAAAGCGAAGTGCATCATCATCCCAAACAGCAGTATTTCCTGAAGTTTGGTAAGCAACGTGTACATCATGTTTTTGATCAACAAGGCGCAAGAAAGTACCGCCCATCGAAATCACATCATCATCAGGGTGTGGAGAGAATATAATTATCCTCTTTTTTGCTGGTTCAGCTCTTTCCGGACGTTGAGAATCATCTGCGTTCGGCTTACCGCCTGGCCAACCGGTTATGGTGTGCTGTAATTTATTGAATATGTGGATATTGATATTGTAAACCGGGCCTTTTTCGGTTGCCAGTTGAGCCATACCATTATTGTTGTAATCGTCTTCAGTAAGTTTTAAGATCGGTTTTTTTAAGGTGTTGGCCAACCAGATCACCGCTTTACGGATCAAAGCATCAGTCCAAACGCAATCTTTAACTAGCCAAGGCGTATCAAAGCGGGTTAATTCTGAAGCGGCAGGTGCATCAAGAATAAACTCTACATGATCAGAAAGTTGCAGGTACGTTGCAGGTACATCGCCAGAAATTTCACCTTCAACAGCCTTTTTAATAATGGAAGCTTTTTTACGGCTCCAGGCCATTAATATAATTTCTCTTGCTTTGAAAATTGTACCGATACCCATGGTAATGGCCTTGGTTGGTACAAATGTTTTTCCACCGAAATCGCGTGCAGCATCACGGCGGGTCAGGTCATCCAAAGTAACTAAACGGGTACCAGAATTTGGTGCAGAGCCCGGCTCGTTAAACCCGATGTGACCGGTACGACCAATACCCAAAATCTGGATATCAAGACCACCAAGATCACCGATTTTCTTTTCATATTCCAAACAGAATGCAGGAATGTCTTCCAGTGCAAGCGTTCCATCAGGAATGTGAACGTTTTTCTTTTCGATGTCGATGTGATCGAAAAGGTTTTCGTTCATAAAAGTAACGTAACTCTGTGCCGCAGTCGGCGCCATTGGATAGTATTCATCCAGGTTAAAAGTAATTACGTTTTTAAAACTTAAACCCTCTTCTTTGTGCAATCTAACCAGTTCGGCATAAACTGCAATTGGGGTAACACCTGTTGCTAAGCCCAGTACTGCAGGTGTGTTGTTTGCTTGTTTTGATTTAATGAGCTCGGCAATGCGGTGTGCTACATTAATTGAAGCAATTTTTGGATTATCGAACACGCTTACGGGTAATTTCTCGAAACGTGTCTCCTCCAGTAGATTTAATCTAGCCATTTTTTTTATATGGATTTAATGTACGGAGCAGTAAATATAGAGAGTTATGCCCAATTTGTACCAAAGGTTATTTACATTTATTGCAAGTATTTATACAAAATTCGATTAAGGGGCCAGACAAACGTTTGATCTTTTTAGATAAAAAACCAATATGAACACACAGATCCAAAAGTTATACTCAAAAGCAGGCAAATCGGAACGTTTAATTATCGGTTTAATGAGCGGTACTTCTATGGATGGATTGGATATTGCACTCTGTTCGGTTAAAAATAACGGTGCCGAAACAGATATTAAGGTTTTGGAATTTAAAACCGGCGATTATACTGATGATTTTAGAGCGAAAATAAAAGCCATCTTTTCGAAAAAGGAGGTTAATTTACAGTTGGTATGCCTAATGAATGAGCATATAGCCAATACCCATGCAAAGCTTATAAATGATGCCTTGGCAGAATGGGGGTATAAGAATGAAGATATCGATTTTATCGCCAGCCACGGGCAAACTATTTTTCATGCACCAAAATCTTTGCATCAGTTGGCCGATTATCCAAACGGAACATTGCAAATTGGAGACGGCGATCATATTGCCGTAAAAACCGGGATTATTACCCTTTCTGATTTCAGACAGAAACATTTAGCGGCTGGCGGGGAAGGTGCACCGTTGGCTGTATATGGAGATTATTTAATGTTCTCGGCAGCAGGCGAAGACCGTGTAATGTTGAATATTGGCGGGATAGCAAATTTCACCTATCTGCCAGGGAATATGGATGCAAGCGCCGTTTTTTCTACTGATGTTGGTCCGGGAAATACATTGATGGATCAGTATATGCAAAAACATTTCAATCAGTTTTACGATAAAAATGCTGCGGTTGCCTTGTCTGGTAAATCAAATCAGCAATTGTTATCCGCTTTGCTCGACTGTAATTTCTTTGATCTGGATTTTCCTAAAACAACAGGACCAGAATTATTTAACCTGGAGTTTTTGGAGAAGGCGCAAGAACAATCATCAACCAAAAGTTTAAGTACAGCAGATGTGATGGCCACCTTATGCCGTTTTTCAGCTCAGACAATTGCCAATGCCATAAAACGTTGTTTTGGAGAAGAAGCTAAAGCACAGGTGTTTATGAGTGGAGGAGGCATGCACAACCCATTGCTGGTGCAGTTTCTCTGTGCTGAACTGCCTTTTTGCAATTTTTTAACTACACATGATTTAAATATTAATCCAGATGCTAAAGAAGCGGTTTTGTTTGCTGTTTTAGCCAACGAAACACTTTGTGGTGGGCCGATTAACTTTGGCAATAGGCAGGGTGTACCGTCGGTTTGCATGGGTAAAATCAGTTTGCCTCAATAGGGTGTGTATATCAGCTTTGACAATTGTAAATGAGTTTGTACCCGTTAAAAATTTGCTTTGTGCGGTATTTTGTTAAATTTGTTTTAACACTAATCTTCTAACAAAACCAAATTTTATGGAAAAAAGTTACCTAAAATGGTCACCAGGATTCTTCGCAATTTTGTTGATCCCATTTCTGCTGCTCTTATTTACAGGGATGGCACATGCACAAAACAAACGGTATACCATAAGTGGTAAGGTTACCGATGCCTCCAATAATGAGCCTATTCCAGGCGTTGTAGTTAAAATCGTTAATACAAGTTTGGCAACCAGTACCAATTCTAACGGCGGTTACACGTTCGCTGTAGATTTGGCTCCAGGCAAATACCAGATTCAGTTTTCTTATGTAGGTTACAAGAGTAAAATTCAGGCGATAGACCTTGGTGCTACTGATCAGGTTCAGTTAAGCACAGCGCTGAGTGCTGATGCTGTTGGCCTTGATGAAGTAATCGTTACCGGAACTTCTCAGGGAACCACCAGAAAAGAACTCGGAAGTTATGTAAGTACGGTAAAAGGTGATGATCTAAATAAAGCACCAAGTGGTAATGTGCTCTCCTCTTTACAGGGGAAAACTGCAGGTGCTCAGATCAGTCAGAATTCAGGTGATCCCGCAGGTGGGCTTTCTGTTCGTTTAAGAGGGATAAGTTCTGTAAATTCATCATCCGAACCACTTTATATTATTGATGGTGTAATCGTTAATAATTCAACTACCAGGGTTACCAATACCTCGGCCAACTATGATGGCGGAAACTTTGTTGGTAGTATTGGGCAGAACAGAATGGTTGATATTAACCCGGCAGATATCGAACGTATTGAGGTGTTAAACGGCGCTGCGGCTGCAGCTATTTATGGTTCGAGGGCAAATTCAGGGGTGATCCAGATTTTCACCAAAAAAGGTGTAAGTGGTGCTGCCCAGGTTAATTTTAGTACAAGTTTAACATTGAGCCATTTGCGTAAACAGGTTGAGGTGAACGAATCTCCTGTAAGGTTTGGTACACCTACTCTTTTTCCTACACAAGATGTGATACAGACCGTTGGTGATCCGGCAGTTCTGGAAAAGGGAACCATTCCAACTGCCCGTTATAATTACCAGGATTATATTTTTCAATCTGCAACAGGTACAGATAATACTGTTTCGGTTTCTGGCGGTAATGAAAATACAAAATATTATACTTCAGCCGGTTATTTCAGCAATCAGGGGATCATTAAAAATACTGATTTTACACGCTACAATTTTAGGGCAAACATCGATCAGAAAATTACTGAATGGGCAAAACTAAGTGCAGGCTTAAATTATATCCGCAGTTCGGCCAATGAAAAGCCAGATGGAAATTCGTTTTTTTCACCAATGAATTCGGTTACCATTATCGGCAACATTCATGATATTTTTGCCAGAGATGCCAATGGTAATTTAATGGCTGTTGGGGAGCGTGGCAGGGTAAACCCTGTTTCGGTAATCGAAGATATTAAGCAACGGCAGGAAACCAACCGTATTATTGCCAATGCCAATTTAAAATTATACCCGGTAAAAAACTTAACCTTAGATTTTACTTTAGGCGTTGATAATTCTGGTCAAAGCGGATCAACCTATATTCCGCCCTTTGCGTATAATGTAAATCCCGATTTTTATGGGGGTGGTGCATCCTTAGATGGCACATTAAACGGTTATGCAAGCGCAGCAACAAACAATGCCTTTCAGTTTAATAATGAGTTTAATGCGACTTATCAGGCTAAATTGTCAGAGCTGATTTCGTCAACCACCCAGGTTGGTTATTCTTTTCAATATGAAAAAACAAGATATCAATTGGTAAATGGTAGGGGTTTGGCTCCGTTAATCGAAACGGTAAATGCTGCTGCAACACAACTTCCAAGTGTAGATGGAAGAACGGAATTGTCGGTTAGTGGAGGCTATATTCAACAAAACTTTAAATATAAAGATCATTTATTTGTAACCGGCGCCCTAAGGGTAGATCAATCTTCTGTTTTCGGATCAGAAAACCGCACACAAGAATACTTGAAAGGAAGCTTAAGTTATGTACTTTCTTCGGCTGATTACTGGAAAAGTTTTGGTGTTTCTGATTGGTGGGATACATTTAAAATCAGGGCAGCTTATGGGGAATCGGGAAATTTGACGGGTATTGGCGCATATGACAGGATCAATGCCTATTCTACCCAATCATTTCTCGGCAGGGCTTCCTTGTTTTCAAGTGCAACTTTAGCTAACGAAAATGTTAAACCAGAACGCCAGCGCGAACTGGAATTGGGAACAGATTTATCTTTTTTCAAAAATAGATTGGGCTTACAGTTTAACTGGTACAATAAAAAAGTAAGCGACCTGTTAATTGCCAGTGTGCAGGCACCTTCAAGCGGATTTTCAAGCTTGCTGGATAATATCGGTTCATTAAGAAACAAAGGGATTGAACTTGTGTTAAACGGAACACCGGTTGATGGAAAGGGTTTTAAATGGAATACTTCAGTTATTTTCAACAGGAATAGAAATACGGCACTCGATGTAGGTGGTTTAAGGTTGTTTAGTACAAACCCAGGCGCGCCAGTGGCGATTATAAATGGTGAGGCAATCGGCGTGTTTTACGGAACTTTTTTTGCACGTAATCCCGATGGAAGTCTGTTGACAAATGCCGCAGGTATTCCTCAGCTCGAAAAAGGGATTCAAAATTCTACAACAACCTTTACACCACAACGCGATGCGAACGGTTTGCCTACCGGAACTACTTTACGTAAGGTGATTGGTAATCCAAACCCAGATTACAACATGTCTTTTGTGAACGATTTTACGTACAAACGTTTGAACTTACATGTACAGTTCGATGCCGTGCAGGGAGGTGATGTGTGGAATGCCGATTGGAGAACCCGTCAAGGCGTTGGCAATGGCAAAGTAGCAGAGCAAGAGCAGCTTGGGCAATTACCAAGAGGTTACGTTGCAGGGGTTTACGCCATTGAAGAGTGGAGGATTGATGATGGATCTTTTGTTAAATTGAGAGAAATTTCACTGAGCTATAATGTAGGTAAGCTAAAATTCTTAAGAGATCTTACCGTAACAGTGAGTGGTAGAAACCTTATTTCTTGGGATAATTACAAAGGCTATGATCCGGAGTTAAATTCTGGTGGACAATCAACCATCTTAAGGAATATAGATTTTGGTTCGGTGCCAATTCCACGAACTTTTAGTTTGGGTTTACAAGTTAAATTATAATCGTTAAAGGAAAGTTTATGAAAATTTCAAGAAATAATATTTCGACAAATATAGCCTGTTTAGCGTTTTCGTTAACATTGTGCTTCGCCTCATGTACGAAAGAATATCAGGATCCATCCAGGGCCAAAACAGATGTTGCTTTGGGCACGCAGCAAGGGTTAACCGCTGTTGCAATTGGTTTACAGCGCGTGTACACCTTAACCCGTACGGGGGTAATGTTTAACTCGGTTGCAGCGAATGGTTTTGTAACCAACGAGTTAAGATTGCTAAATTCTGGCAATATTCCTGAGTTACAGTTAAGTACCGGAGGCAGTACTGTTGACGGAACCAATACTATTTTATTTAATCTTTGGACAAGTGCTAACAAAATTATTTACGATGCAGATTTAGTAATTGCCAATGCCAATAATTTGGGAGACAAAGGTTATGCAGCAGGATTAATAGCTTACTCAAGTATCTTTAAGGCGCTGGCAATTGGAAATATGGCGCAATATTGGGAGAAAATTCCCGATGGAACAGGCAAAAACGTAGCTTTTATTACGCGCTCTGCGGGTTTTACAAAAGCAATTGCTGTTCTGGATAATGCCTTAGCTGTTATTGCTGCAAATTCAATTTCTGCCAGCTTTTTAGGTAATGTTCCATCTGATGTGAATATTGTAAATACCATTCATGCCCTGAAAGCCAGATATGCACTCTTTTCAGGAAATTATCCATTGGCATTAACAGAAGCAAATGCGGTTGATCTTACCAAGGCATCATTTTTTAAGTTTGATGCTACCTCACCGAATATTTTGTTCAGCATTATTTCTTCTAATAATGTATTTCAGCCTCTAAATGCAAATTTAGGCCTTACAGGTACAAATGTTCCGGATGCAGCCGATAAAAGAATTGCTTTTTATACAGTATTGGCAGGTAGCCCTCAAACATTGCGGATGAACGGCTTTGCCGCGGCAACGGCAACGCCATTCCCAATTTATTTGCCTGGCGAAATTATTTTGATCAAAGCAGAAGCACTGGCCAGGCAACCGGATTTGCCTAACTCACTAATTGAATTGAATAAGGTAGTTACCAAAACAACAGATCTGTTTGGTGTTGCAGCAGCATTGCCGCCGCTGGTAGGGCCTTACACACAGCAACAATTGCTTGATCTTATTTATAAACACCGTTCTATAGAGTTGTATGCCTCGGGATTAAAGATTGAGGATATGAGAAGATTCAATCAACCTTTAACTGATCGTAAACGAAATTTCTTTCCTTACCCATTCCAAGAAAGAGACAACAATACCAATACACCTGCTGATCCAAGTTTTTAGCATAAACAAGGTCCCGATTTTATTCGGGACCTTGTTTTATAATATATTTAAATCCTTTTCTCGGTAACGCGAAAGTGATTCATGATCTAAGTCCAGTTCGGTTATCAGATAACTAATGCTTTCGATTGGGCAAACCCTTAATCTTAAAGCGATGTCCAGCTTTTCTGAAATACAAAGTACCGCTGTTTTTTTTGCGCAGGCCAACATAGCCTTTTTAAGTTGATTGATTTCCCAATAAGTATCCGTCAGTCCTTCATCTGGGTGGATAGCGCTCGTGCCCATCAGGCATAAATCGGCTTTTATTTCTGATAATTGCGTAATTACCTGTCCGCCATAAGTAACCTGCGAATTTTTGGAAAACAGACCGCCGATCAAAATTACCTCAATGTTATTGTATTTGGCAAGTTCTACTGCAACCAGCGGACTTATGGTGAAAAATGTAGCAGATAAGCCCTGAGGAAGTAGTTTCACCAATTCTAAAATTGTTGTTCCTCCTCCGGTTAAAACCACCATACCATCTTTTATTAGCTGAATGGCTTTTTTACCAATCGCAATCTTGCTATCTCTGGCATAAACCGTACTATCGTCAAAAGAGCTGTGATAAGATTTCGATAAAGCCCCTCCATGTACCTTGTAAAGTAGGTTTTCATCAACAAGTTCCTGTAAATCTCTTCTGATGGTATCTTCAGAAACATTAAGTAATTGCACCAAATCGGAAGTTAAAACACGGTTGTGCAGGTTAATCTGGCGCATGATGAAGTCGTGACGTTCTTTTTTCAGCATAAATAGATGTTAGGTTTTAAAACGAATGTATAAAAGATTTTTAGATTTTCTAAATATTGCGTGTCTTTGCGTGTTTTTGCAATAAAATATGGTTTGAGGGGATGATAAATCTTTGCTATTTGTTTTTTTTATCAAAAACATTCATCATATTTACAAAACTAACATCAAATATGCGGCAATTTGCGTGTTTGATTAACCGGAAAACAAACAACAACCTCTAATAACCAACTTTCTTACTAACTAATTATGAAGAAAAAACTATTCTTTAGTTTTATCGGTATGATTATGCTGTGTGCCCAGGTTTTTGCGCAACAGATAACCGTTACCGGTAAGGTCAGCTCTGCTGATGGCCCTATCCCTGGCGTTTCCATTCGGGTAAAGGGCAGTGCCGTTGTGTCACAATCCAATATTGACGGAAATTATTCCATCAAGGCATTAAAAACCGATGTTTTAACATTTACTTATGTGGGATACAAGAGTATTGAAAGAACCGTTGGTGCAAACGCAACCATTAACGTAAATCTCTCTGCCGATGCCGGCAACCTTAACGAGGTTGTGGTTACCGCCTATGGGATAGATCGGGATGCCAAATCGTTGGGCTATTCAACACCAAAGGTTTCTGGTTCCGAAGTCGCAGAAACACAGCGGAACGATTTTTTTGGAGGCTTACAGGGCCGTGTTCCTGGTTTATCGATTAACAGTACCAATGGAAACCCTGGTGCCTCTGCGCAGATTGTTTTGCGTGGATTTGTATCCATCAGTGGCGATAATAATGCCTTGATTGTTGTAGATGGCGTGCCGATTAACAACAGTACATTAAACCAGACCCGCGAACTCGTTTCGGGAGCCGCAAACAGGGATCAGGATTATTCTAACAGGGGAATGGATATCAATCCAAACGACATCGAAAGTTATGTCATTATGAAAGGTCCTGAGGCCACAGCATTATACGGAAGTGCAGGTGCAAGTGGTGCGATCCTAATTACCACAAAAAAAGGTAAAGCCGGTCGTGGAAGTATTAACTACAATAACTCGTTCAGGGTAGAACAGTTGAATAAATTTCCGGAAATACAGACAAAGTATAATTCTGGTGTTTCTAACGGGGTTTACGATGGCGGTTCTTCTAATTTTTTCGGGCCAGCATTTTTACCAACTACACCGCTTTACGATAATATCCATAATTTTTTTGAAACTGGTTTTACGCAAAAACACAATTTGTCTTTTGAAGGCGGAACGGAGCAGTTTTCTTATCGCTGGTCTAACGAATACACCGATACAAAAGGAACAATCCCTACAACTGGCTATACCAGGATTTCTTCCAGGATAACTGCTGTTGGTACCATCTCGCCAGTGTTAAAATTAACAAGCACTTTCAACTACATCAATTCTAATAACGATAAGGCCAATAAAGGTGCAAACGGATCTTTGCTTCAGTTGATGCGGTTTAGCTCTGCCTACGATGTTCAGAATTATCAGGATGCCAATGGAAACCGGATTTTGCACCTGGCAAGCATTTACTCTGAGTTTGATAACCCGCTTTGGGATGTTGTTAAAAATGTGAACAACGATAAAGTTAACCGTTTGATCGCCAATACAAATGTGGAGTTAAAGCCTACAAAGTGGTTGAGGATTAATGGAATAATCGGTGCCGATATTGCCGATACCAAAGGGTTGTCGGTATATCATGCCCAATCTTACAGGGGTTCAGGCTCTGCAGCAACGCCAACCGGAGGAACAGTAATGACTTATAATCAGTTGACCAAAGTATTTAATGGCTCGTTAACAGCCAGTGCCAAGCATAAATTTGGCGATTTTAACAATACTTATGTAATTGGTGCCACCTTTAACAATTACAACTCTACTACCGATTCTCAGCGGGGTACAAACATGTACGATCCGAATTTTTACAGCATCAATAACACGCTGCCAACTACACAGCGGGTATTAACATATGTAAACCGTTACCGTACGGTTGGTGCTTTTGCTCAGGCCATTATGGGCTATAAAACCTTATTGTATTTAACCTTGTCGGGCAGGGTTGATGGTGCTTCGCGGTTGATGCCGAATAATCCATATTTTGCCTATCCATCGGCAAGTTTGGCCTTTAACTTTACCGATCTGGCATCTGTTAAAACGGCCTTGCCCTGGTTGGATAATGGTAAGCTAAGAGCTTCTTATGCATTAACAGGTAAAGAACCCTGGAGAGAATATTCTACCGGTACAAACTACGAAGCTAAAAGATTTACCGGGGGTGGTTATGCTTATTCATACTACGGCGGTAATCCAGATTTAAAACCAGAGGTATCCGAAAATTTCGAAATCGGCACTGAAATGCAATTTCTGAAAAACCGCATCGGACTTGATTTTAACTATTATAATCTTTTAAGTAAAGATCAGATCATTAATCCACGTTTAAGTTATGGTACAGGTTTCGTTTTAGAAATGATGAATGGTGGTACGGTTAGAAATCGCGGTATTGAAGTGCAGTTAACAGGAAATCCGATAAAAGGCAAAGATTTTAATTGGAACACCACTTTAAACTTCACCCGCAACCGTGGTGTGGTACTATCGTTGGCAAATGAACTTCCCGAACTATACGAATCTGATACCTGGGTAATTGGTGAAATCAGGAGCGCAGTTCACCCAGGCTACAGCACGGGTGCCATCAGCGGAACCAGGTTTGATAGAAATAATCGGGGTGATATCCTGATTAACACCTCATCTGGCTTGCCAACAAGTTCTGATACGCAATATTATCCCATTGGAGACCGGAACCCGAAATTTACATTAGGCTTTGTAAATAGATTTAGCTATAAAGGCTTCAACCTCTCTTTCTTGTGGGATTTAAGGTATGGCGGCGATGTGGTTAACGGCACTGAATATGATTCTTATCGAAAAGGGATTAGTTTGAAAACGTTAGATAGAGAACTTCCACGTGTAATTACAGGGGTTTTGGCTGATGGATTGCAAAATACAGCCAATCCTACGGTTAATACGATTGCCGTAACACCTTTTTATGCTTCTAATTACTACTCTTTAAATGTTTCGCCAGAGATGTTTGTAGAAAGAAATATCAAAACACTGCGTTTAAGGGATGTTACTTTGGCATATGATTTTCCACCCTCACTGGTTAAACGTATTGGTTTTATCCAAAGTTTCGGAGCCTTTTTCACCTTAACTGATTCGATTTTGATTACCAATTATTCAGGTGGCGATCCGGAGAGTAATGCAAACTCGCCAGGTGTTGGCGGTATTGGTGGTTTCGGTATTGATTATGGTAATGTTGGTAAACCGATAGGTTTTAACGTAGGATTTAGGGTTAAATTATAGTGAATAACATGAAAAGATTATATAAACTATATATTGCTGCGGCAGTATTATTAATGGCCGGAGGATGTAAAAAATACCTCGATATCAATACCAATCCAGCCGTGCCTCAAACCAGTAAGGCAGAACTGCTGCTTCCGCCGATTTTGTTTCAAATGACAAACGGAACCTCACAGGATTATCGTTTTATCTGGAAAATTACGCAAAATCTTATTGGTGCATCAACCGATGATGGATCTATCGCGTTTGAAAAACACACATTTATACGTTCGAGCGATAATGGAGGGGTAATCTGGAGAATGACTTATGTTGATTTGGGTTTAAACCTGGAGAATTTAATTAATGATGCCGTTACCAATCAAAAATATGAATATGCGGCTATTGGTTATGCCATTAAAGCCTGGGCCTATCAGCAAACAACAGATTTGCATGGCCCGATTATTTTAGATGAGGCCTTTACCCCAGGCATGTTAAAGTTTCCTTACCACGATCAGCCAGAGGTATATGCAAAAGTTCGGTACTACTGTGAGCAATCGCTTAAGTATTCAACCATGAAAAGTCCGCTTAATTATGCTACACAATTGGCAAGTGTTACCGGAGATGGGATTTATAAAGGGGATATGGCCAAGTGGAGGAAATTTGTGTATGCAATTTATGCCTTACAGTATAGCCATTTAATCAATAAGCCAGAGTTTACTACCATGTATGCCGATAGTGTAGTGAAGTATACCAATTTATCTTTTGCCAACGAAGCAGAATCGGCAACAGTTTATTTTTCAGCCGCAAGTACTGATGATACCAATCCATTTGGGCCTACATTAGGTTATATTAATCCTTCTGGTACAACATCTACCTACTATGGCCGGATTTCGACCACGATCTTGAATTACCTGGCTGGCGGAATAAAGGGAACGCCCGCAACAAACCCAACAAGCTCACTCGATCCGCGGTTGAGCAGGATGCTACCAGCAAGCACGGCTACTGCTACCTTAGGTAGATATATAGCAGGGGTTCCAACCCAGGGAAGCAGCACATCGGGCCTTCCAATTGTTTTTGGATCCATTCCTGCAGGAGCTAATACCTATAGCGGAAAATATATTTTCGCGGATGCAGCAAGATATCCGATCATGACCTATTCGCAATTGCAGTTTACAAAAGCAGAGGCATTATTTTTACAGGGAAAAACAACAGATGCTTATACCGCCTACAGAGCTGGTATATCAGGCCACATGGTTTTTTGCAATACCTATGGCAGGGCCTCTAAAACCCCTGATCCTTTAATAACAGATGCCGAAATCAATACTTATTTAGCTTCTGCAGAAGTTGCACAAAGTGCCGCAACACTAACTTTAGCTGATATTATGGGGCAAAAGTATATTGCGCAATGGGGCTGGGCCGGTTTAGAACAATGGTCTGATCTCAGGAAGCACCATTATAGCGCAACGGTGTTCAGGCAGTTTTATCAAATTCCTGCGGCCGATCTTCTTTTAGGTGGAAAATATGCGTATCGTTTTAGGCCACGTTACAATTCTGAATATGTTTGGAATGCGGAAGAACTGCGCAAGTGGGGCGGACTCGATGTTGATTACATGACCAAAGAAACCTGGTTTAGCCAACCGTAATTTTATTAATTTAAAAATTTCAAGATGAAAATATTTTCTAACTTATTTGCCGGCCTCTTTATCGCAATGGCTTTAGCTGGTTGCACCAAAAATGTACTCGATTATGGTGAAACAGAAAAATTAAACAGCGATCAGGCTTTATTAAAGGTAAACTATGCCTCGTACTATTATAACAATAGGGCAATAGCAATTAAAATTAATGATAAAAGAGTAAGCAGTGTAATTACTGCGCGTACCCCTTTTCCTGGTGGTGGTTATAATACAGGAGGAAGCTCTACGGCCGATTTTCTCGCTGTAAGTCCGGGGAATTTAAAACTATCGATCATTCTTCCCAAAAAAAAGGACGATGGTACCGACTCTCTGGTATTGTACAGTACTACCTTCCAGCTCGAAGCAGGTAAAAATTACGTTGCCCACATTACTGATACCGCAGCAAATACCAAGAATGTTTTAACGCAAGAAAGTTTTACCCGGCCAGATACAGCCTATTGTAAATACCGGTTTATTAACCTGATGCCAAATGTGCCAGCCGTAGATTTGTATTATGGAACCAGTGCAACTGATAATGCAAAAGATTCGCTCATTGCAGGCAATGTTAATTATTTAAACATTAGCAATGAGATTACCTTAAGATCCGCACAATCAAAAACCTGGAAAATCAGACCGGCCGGAGCAGCCATTACAACCGCTACGGTGCTGGCCAATTATACTAGCGCAAGTACATTTTTAAACAAAAGAGTTTACACCATTTTTGCCAGCGGCTATAATGGTATCACCACTGCGCCGCGCAGGCCTTATGTGTCGTTCTTTTTAATTAGATAACCTGATCATGCTAAAACGAAAAAGCCAGCCACATATGGGCTGGCTTTTTCGTTTCTCAACTTTTTTAACGTTGCAAAAAATAACAGTGGTTGGGCAATAACTGCTTAATAATCAGTTATTGCGCTTTTTTGCGTGTTTTTGCGGTAATATAGATGTTGCAAAAC
>Ga0308165_1002958_pt1 | contig 19126 bp, 15 predicted proteins | sample PhyWR2_FD_201032 | JGI IMG/M metagenome (GOLD analysis project Ga0308165, IMG submission 201032) | Phyllosphere microbial communities from UC Gill Tract Community Farm, Albany, California, United States - DLSLW.R2 | ecosystem: Host-associated > Plants > Phyllosphere > Unclassified | place: USA...
AGTGGATGTCAGAAATGATGGACTTGCGTAAAGAGAAAAACTTCTTTGAAACGCGTGTTACGGACTACCAAACTGGTGGCGCGTTAAGCTGGTAATTTAAAGATTAAACGGTGAATGACAGTTGATCTGAGATTTTTGACACGTATTTCGAGATTGTTACAAAATTTCATCAACTCAGTTGAAACAAAAATAGAGCCTAATGGCTCTATTTTTTTATTGTAAATTGAGTTCGTAATATAAGTACCTATCCTTGATTATATGAAATTAGTCTTGGAAATCTATTTTCCTTAATGTGGTAATATCAAAATAGATAAATCAATAATATTTTAATTTGAATTCATTGAAATATTTTTAATATACCCAATTTATATTCAAGATTAAATTGGATATTTTTCATGGCTAAAATTAATTTTGATGATAGATTAAAAAGATTAGAGAAGAGAAGAAAAGCTAAAGATCTTAGTTATAACCTATTGGACAGCATAGGAACCGGAATTACTTCTTATTCTGAATTTACTTCACTTCAGAATAAACGTGAACTTTGGGAAAATATTTCAACTAAACCATCTATACGTTATTCAATTGGAGCTATGCAAGCAGTAGACCAAAGGTATACTGAAATTGGTATTGAAACTGCAAAAAGAATTGAAAATCAACTTAAGACTCGACTGACAAATCATGGGTTACCTACAGAATATAAATTGCAAGGTTCTGTACCTTTAGATATTCACATTAAGGGAGTCAGTGATGTTGATTTATTAGTTATACATAAAAATCACTATCGCTCAGAAGACTGTACAACTTTATTGAGAAGTGAAGATATAAAGGTTTTACAGCAATTAAGAAATTCTAGTTTTTATGAGTTAAAGCAAGCATACCCCGCTGTTAAAATTGATAATACTGGTGGAAAATGCATAAGCCTTACAGGAGGATCATTACCAAGAGATGTAGATGTGGTCCCATCTCATTGGGTCGCAACGAATGAATATAAGAACAAAGGATCTGAATATTTAAGAGGAATAAATGTTTTAGATAAAAATATCCCTACAACATTTCTAAATTTACCATTCGCTCATATTTATTGGATTAAATTAATTTGCCAGTATTTAACAGAAGGTTCATTAAGAAAATCTATTCGGCTATGTAAAACTATCAAAGCAGATTTAATAGATGAAGGCTCAAAGATTACACTGAGCAGTTATGACATAGCATCAGTTATGTACCATGCTAATAGAGATAATTTAAAGAATAGCAAAAATTATTCTCTTGGTATTGTTTTAGAAGCCCAAAGATTTTTGGATTATTTATATCATAATCCAAATTATGCAAAATCTTTAGATACCCCAGATGGGACTAGAAAAATTTTTGATTCTGCTGACAAATTAACTTCTCTCACCACATTGAGTGTTGCATTAGATAATTTAGTAAGTGATTTATGTCAGGATTTGGGCTTTTCATCTAAAGAATCATTAAAATTTTTTCCCTTATCAATTTAATTTTTTCCACTCCATTGAGCCAAATGTTCTCCTACCACTAACATTGTAATATTTAGCAGAAGCAGTCTTTAAGTTTTTATTGAGCTGAAGTTCTACGAAACCTAAATGGGTTCGTAGTTCTTTGTGATCTAAGTCTTTAGGTTCATTTTTATAACTATATAAAACTTTATATGAATCAATTTCATCATACATAATGGCTGCTGAAATACTTTCAGAAGTAGAAAATTCGGTTTCTATTCTAATTCTCAATTTATCCCAAGATTGAATTATAGTTACTTTACCTTGCCACTCTGAGTTATTTAATTTGACTAACTCATTATCAAGTTCTTGATAAGATGTTTTGCCAACACACTCCCATTCACCAGAAATATCAGGGTATTTTAAAAAATGAAATAATAAATTCCATTTCCAAACCCATTTATCAAATAAAAAGTAACAAGCTAAAAATAATATACCCGTACTTAAACTTGAAATTACAATGTTTTCTAATGGAGAGAGTTCACCATTAAATTTTAAAAAAATATAGATTGCTGCCCAAGAAATACCCATAGCTACAACATATATATATCTGCCAGCATGTGACCGATTAAAAGCATTTTGAACGCAATATTCATGTCCATTGGTAGCCATTAATTACCTCTGTTAAATAGTCATTTTTTAATAATTATATAGTTAAATTACATAAAAAATGATGTTTCAAGTTTGACAGTTAAACATTTGAAGTTATATTTTTTATTAAATTTTAAACATTTTCCAGTGGTACAACTGAATTCTGTTTCATCTAATTATAACCATTAAGAACTTCAACTTTACTAAACCTTTTCTTCTCTTCAGACCAAGCATAAAAGTCTTTCAAAAGCTGTTCTTCGATAACAGATAGCTTTTTCTCAAACAAACGCAACCAACAAGCAGAAAGTGTTGCAACAATTTCTAGATGATTAGACTCGTAAGGCGGCATATAAGTTTTCCTTAGCGACAAATGAAATTTCCTTGAAATAAAAAATAGAGCCATTAAGCTCTATTTTTTGATTGAAAATTAAGCTTGCAATATAATTACAAATCCTTAGGTGTATGGAATTCATTTAGAGAATCTAATTTCCAAAAATCACCCCAAATTTTCTCTGAAATCTCTAAATACAATCTTTGTCTTTGATCAAGATAGTCTTTAACGAATAGCTCTTCATTATCAGGACTTTTTAATACCTCAACCTTATAAAATTGAAAACTCAATTTGAATTCATTTTTAGCATTAGTAAAATTTGGATTATTAATATATGCACCCTCATTTAGAGACTGTGCTAAAAGATTTTCTTTCAAATAATGAGGAATTTTTTCATAAACAAACATATCTCTAAATGATTGATTAGTTCCATTTGGAAGTAGTATCAAGCCACCTATACGATTTCTATAATCTTCAAATGAACGCTTATCAGCAAAAGCTCCTTGATGGCGCTCATATTTATTTGCCCAAATATGTTCAACCTCAAATGGTTTACCTTTTGATGGTTCATAATATTGAACAAAATTAGTTTGCATACCGGAAATTTGTTCAATGAAAACAGTAATTCTAGTTAATAGAAATTTTACAAATCTATAATTTTGTCCATGTAATCTAAAACCAAGAACTCCATCAATTTTTTGCTCCATCTTGGCTAATTTTTCGGAAAGAATTTTTCTAAGCTCTTGAAAATCTTGCTGTCTAATTTCTTTGACTAGGCTATACATTGTGTAACGAATAGATGTAGCCGAAAACAATTTAAAATTGAGAGAGCGTCTAACAGAAAAAGTCTCTATATATCGAGCGACTAAATCTATTTTTTGTTTTACGACAGTCATATCATCTGTCAATTTTAAAGGTGCTAGCATTAATGGAATACTTAGAGTTGGTGCAATCCCCCATCTATGAATATAAAAGACATGTTCCAAACCTTCAGTTAAATTCTTTTGAGCATTTAAAATAACTAAATATGCTTTCAGAAAAAACTTGAATCTAACATTTACAAATGATTCATAAGATTCTGTATCTGAATTATTAAGATCAACTTTTTCAGGATTATCTCTTAACCAACTGTGAAAACGTGTTCCAATTTTTTCAAAGTCTTCATTTTTTGATCCCGCAGAACCTTGTCTAATTGTGTCTGCATATTGTGCCCGAAACCAAGATTGAAAGAATTTTTGATCTTCATTTTTATCAAAAGATTTAAGGTTTTGAATTTCAGACTTCCAATATTCATCTGCTTTTTTTCTTTTATTTTTATCACTAAATTTCGATAGTAGAAAACCTTTCAACATCTCAGATGGAGTTAAATTTAAACCACGATCATTCATCGTCTCGAATATTGTATAAGCATTTTCATCAGAATAAGCTGTGATCTGAACTAATATTACTTTTTCTTTCAGCCAATCAATAAAGTTAGCGAAACAGGTTGTAATCTCGTTTGGAAAGACTTCGGTAATATCTTCATATCTCGCAGCCATGTTCAAAGAGGACTCGTCTGAATCAGTACCCGTAAACTCCCCATCCTCGAATAAAGCATTAAAACACGCTAGACGTTCATCAACCTGAATATTAAAGGTTTTCTCACCAAATTTTTCAGAGAAAATCATAGACGATATTGTTAAATTTTCATTTAAATCTTTTTGAAAATGATTTAGAAAAATCAAAAAAAGTGTGAGTGAAGTTAGCCTCTGTTGTCCATCAATAATACTTAAACTACCATCTTCAGATGCTGAAACAACAAACGGACCTAAGTAATAGCTATTATAGTTTTGAACATCCTTACGTGCATCACCTTGCGTATATTCATTTAAGAATGCTGAAGTTAAATCAGTTACAAGCTGCTGGATATGTATTTTCTGCCAAGAATATTCTCTTTGGAAATAATCAACAGAATATTTTTGCTCATTTAGTACTTGATATAGTGTTTTATGAGATGCCTCTATTTTGTTTGAAAGATTAGACACATATACCCCGATTTTAAGCTAATGATTTGTTTAATAATAAAAAAATAGCACATTTTTATAAATGTGCTTTAGACAATTTAAAAAGTTAATAATAAGTTAGATTGGCACTACTGAATTTTGTTTCATCCATTTCAACCTATTCAATACTTCATTTTGACTAAATTCTTTTTTCTCTTTGGACCATGCATAAAAGTCTTTTAGAAGCTGCTCTTCGGTAACAGATAGCTTTTTCTCTAACAAACGTAACCAACAAGCAAAAAGTGTTGCTACAATTTCTATATGTTCAGACTTACTTGTTCTAAAAAGTCCTATTAAATGGTAAATTTCAGATACGTCTTTAGCAAAATATTTATCAAATGCTGATCTATGCTCATTACATTTTTTGAGCGGTTTGTACTTTAAATTTTGATTTAAATCATAACTAAACCACTGACGATCTTTAAACTGTTGATCTAAATAACGTGCCATAACTGGGTCGTATGGACCAGCTGCATGTTGTTTAAAATCAGCAACTAAATCCATATGCTTTAACTGTTGGCATAAGTAGATCAATTTTTGTAGCTTTAAATGACCAAAAGTTGGTTCTGTATGCAACTGAAATGTGATTTCAGCAGCCAATGACAAAAGCTTCAAATCATATTCAACACTGTCATCTGCGAATAAATCAATTTGGTCAGGGCTTTTTTGATTGAGCGTTTTAACAGCTTCAATTGGCTTTTCAAACTGAATAATATTACCTATGACTTCTGGCTCATTTTTATCGTTTGAATCACTCAACGCATTTGTAACCAATGTATCTGCTAAATGGAGCTTGGTTTTTTGTAATTTGCCTTGAATTGTTTGCAGTTTTTCAATCATAGAAAAGAGTTGATTTACCTTTTCAACAATTCTTATTTGTTCTTTTAAAGGTGGAATAGCATATATATACTCTTGAATGCTTTTAATTCCAACATTCGGTTGAGTAGTTTTATTAGTTGCTTTAGTAGCTTGATCTCTACATATTTGCGATATTGAGTATAAAAATTGGTAATTAGGTTCAATAAACTTATGCATAGTTTTTACTACTGCACAAGAATATGAAACTACAAACTTCACATCTGTAGCGACTAAAACATTTTCTCCAATAGTTCCATAACGAGGATAGATTAGATCACCTCGTTCAGGTGAAATCTTTTGGGATAGATAATCAAAATCTTCTTTAGATATTTTTTTTGCGTTATCGAAATCAATACGTTGATCATAAAAATCTCGAGGTGACACAAAAGGATAACCGTCTTTAATAGCTTTAGGCATTTTATGATCAATATCACCAATTTTATGAGTAATATTACCCCATCTTGAAAATACCCACCCACTTGGCAACCCAAAAGGCTTTTCCTCATCACTTATCTTAGGCAAAGGCTTAGATTTTTTAATCTTCCCCTCTTTTACTAATCTCGCTTTCTCTTCAGCAATTTGTTTTAGCAACTCGCTTGCTGGCTCATCATTGAAGTCTTGTTTTACCAACTTACCCATTACAGCCAACTGCAAAATTGTTTGTTTTAGCTGTTCAATACTGTATTCAGTAGTAAATAGCAGATGAAAGTTTTCTGAAATACGTTGCCAATTCTGTTGGAACTCATCCGCATCAGATGAATTAGTCAAAATACTCAGCAATGTATCAACTAATTGATCATGCGCTTTTGAGCTTAAATTTTGCTGTTGTTCAAGTTGATCACAAAGTTGCATCAGCTCATCGACTTTGGAAACGATACGTTGTTGTTCTTCAAGTGGAGGTAAAGCTAATGGTAAATCCGACAACTTATTTAAATAGATCCCTTTTTGCGCAGTACCCTTACCATGTTCTAAAAAGTACTTTATACATAAAGGTGAATGAAAATATAATGATAAGTAATAAGAATTTATACCCGTTTGAATAACAGCAACACTTCGTTGTAAAACAAATTTAGGAGCTTGTGGAGGCACAACTGCCGATCGACCTATTGATCCAACGATTGTTAATAAAACATCTCCTGTTTTGATATCTGTTCTTGCATTTTCTATTTCAAATCCAGATTGATCTACAAAACGGGATGGGTTCTCAAAATCAATTGTGCTGTCATTAACATTTTGGCTACTCAGCATTGGAAAACCGCTACCATTATTAGCTGGAGGGTTATGAGATCCATCTGTTAATTTTTTAGATATTGAACCCAAGTTGCATACTTCCCAATTATAAGGGATATCTACATGAAACTGGCTCTTATCAATAGAGTTTACTTTTGAATTTCTAATTTTTTTCTGTTTGATTAATTCAGCACGTTCAGCTAAAAGACAACTTAACAATTCTTTAGCATCTTCATCCTTTTTTTGGTTCGTCAATCTACCCGTAACAGCAAGTTCTAAAATCAACTCACGAAGCTTTTGTACCCCATAAATTGAATTAGCAGAGCCAGAACTACGCCCACGTCCCGACTTTTTCTCAGTTTCTGCCGTTAACCAAATATCTAGATTCTCAGTAATGAGTTTTTTAACATCTGTCATCTTACTCATCCTGCATTATTGCCCTAAAGCTTCGTCTAAAATTGCTTTTAATTGCTGACGAATTTTAGCAACCTCAGTTTCAAGGCTTTCATATTTCGCTAATAACTCTTCAGGGTCTTTAGCATCTTCTTCAACTTGATGGGGGTTTTTTATATCAAGGTTATAGCTGCGACCAATAATATCTTGAAGTGATACTTTCCACGCTTGTTCATTTGCTACACGACTAGCAAAACCATCACGCTCGCTGCCCCACCATGCTTTTAAAGTATCGAACTCTTTAAGTTGTAACGGTTTAGTTTTGTTATAGGCTTTTACACCTTGTGGTAATTGATGCTCATAGAACCACACCTCTTCTGTTTTCTTACCTTTGGTAAAGAACAAAATATTGGTACTGATAGATGTATATGGTGCAAATACAGACTTGGGTAAACGAACAATCGTATGTAGATTACAATCTTCCATTAATTTTTCTTTAATGGCTGTTTTAATACCCTCACCAAACATGAAACCATCAGGCAGTACCACTGCTGCACGACCATGCGCTTTTAAAAGTTGAATGATCAACACCATAAACAAGTCGGCAGTTTCACGGGTCTGGAACTTTGAAGGGAAATTCTTTTCAATCCCTTGTTCTTCCGTACCGCCAAATGGGGGATTAGTCAGGATCACATCGACACGTTTATCAGTTCCCCATGAAATCAAGGAGTGAGATAAAGTGTTGTCTCTACGGATTTGTACAGGTACATCTATACCATGCAAAATCATATTGGTAGTACATAGCAAATGTGGTAAAGGTTTCTTTTCTATTCCGTAAATACTATTTTGTAATATCTTTTCATCTTCAGCAGTTTGAACATAGTTTTCACGTTTATATTCAATGGCTGAAGTAAGGAATCCGCCCGTACCGCATGCAGGATCTAGCACAGATTCACCTAATTGAGGATCTAAAATCTGTGCCATAAAAGCTGTTACAGCACGAGGAGTATAAAATTCCCCTGAGTTTTTTGCTGCTTGTAAGTCACGTAATAACTGTTCGTAAATATCACCAAAAGCATGACGTTCTTTGGATTTATTAAAATCAAAACCTTTCTGAATTTGGTTAATAATTTTTCGAATTAAACCACCTGATTTCATATAGTTATATGCATCAGCAAATACATTTTGCACTACACGAGTGCGAGGATCATCATTTTCAACTGCTAGATTTTGTAATGCAGGGAACAATTGATTATCAATAAAATCTTTCAGTTCATCGCCTGTCATACCCTCATCATTGGCAGCCCAATTACGCCAACGAAATTTTTCAGGAATCGGAGATTTAAAAGTTTGACCTTCCAACGAAGCTAAAGCTGCAAGTTCAGTTTCTCGATCATCAACAACTTTAAGGAACAACATCCAAACCAACTGCCCAAGACGTTGCACATCACCATCAACGCCCACATCTTCACGCATAGTATCTTGAATGGATTTAATTGTTCCTGAAATGCTCATATTACAACTGCATTAAACTTAAAAATTTGGCGCCAATTGTACCAATCAAGTGATTAAGATGCATCCTCATATAAGTGATCTCCTAACTCTTTTAAAGCATTCGTATACGCTTCAACCGATCCAAATGACTGAATAATTTCAATGATTGACCCCATTTGATTAAACGGAGGAATTTGTAAAATCTTTACATCTTCAATAGGCTCAATTCCTTGATCTGCATACTTATCAAGTAATGCATCCAATACTTGACGTGCCTGCTCATTGTACTTCGTAAAGTAATTGCGTTTTCGTACATTATTAGCACGTTCTTTTTTAGTTAAAGCAGGCTGGTCAAAAGCGATATGGCAGACCATATCGAATGGATCAAAGTCTTTACCAACTTCATCCTCTAAAGCTTCAAAAATTACGCCTTGCTTCTTAAACTCATCAATAATCAAAGACTTTTTATCAGCGCCTTTCCACTTTCTCAAGAAGGCATCTAAGGACTCATAATCTTTCAAGATATGTTCCCTTGTATAATTTTTCAAGGACTCAGTAACCAATTTCCCATCATTATCATAGAATTGAACTCGTTCCCCAATCACACTAACAGCCACATCATTTACATAAAATTTTCTTGGTGGCTCACCATCACCGCTACCAAAGTCATCATCACCAGAATCACCACCTGTTATTGAGTCATCGTCAGGATGATCTGTATCATCTTCTTCGTTTGTATCTGGCTCATCGGGCGGTACTACAGGTTCATCAGATTTGGGTTCATAAATTACAACAGGCTCACCATCAAAAGCTGGATCACTAAAAAGCTCTGTCGCTTTCTTGAAATCCATAATCGTAAACCAAGTTTTTCCAAACTCTTCATTGATACGAGTACCACGTCCAATCATCTGTTTGAACTCAGTCATAGACTTAATATGCTGATCAAGCACAATCAATTTACAAGTTTCTGAATCCACCCCTGTAGTCATCAATTTGGAGGTTGTTGCTATGACAGGATAACGCTCTTCGGGATTAATAAAGTTATCTAGTTCAGCCTTACCATCTTTATCATCGCCAGTAATACGCATGACAAATTTACGGTTTTCTTTAACTCGCTCAGGATTCAAATTAACCAATGCCTGACGCATACGCTCTGCATGATCAATATCATCACAGAATACAATTGTCTTAGCATAAGGGTCTGTATTAATAAGAAACTCAGTGATTTTTCTTGCAACAAGTTCAGTTCGTTTTTTTAGAACAAGTCCTTTATCCATATCCTTAAGGTTATAAATACGATCTGTGATCTCATTCCCACAATGGTCTTTTTTACCTTTTTCAGGACGCCATCCTTGTAGGTCTTTATCTATATCGATACGCACAACTTTATAAGGTGCAAGGAAACCATCTTGAATCCCTTGTTTTAATGTATAGGTATAAACTGAATCCCCAAAGTAGGTAATATTGGAAGCATCTTTGGTTTCTTTTGGAGTAGCGGTTAAACCAACATGAGTCGCTGAAGTAAAATATTCTAAAATTTCACGCCAAGCTGAATCTTCTTTTGCACTTCCCCGATGACACTCATCAATCACAATTAAGTCAAAGAATTCAGGAGAAAATTGCTTATAAATGTTCTTTTCTTCTTCTGAGCCTGTTACTGCCTGATAAAGTGATAAATAGATTTCATAACTTTTATCAATCATACGGTTCGATATTTTAGTCATATGCTGACCAAATGGTTTGAAATCTTTATTCTTTGTTTGATCTACTAAAATATTACGATCAGCCAAAAATAAAATCCGCTTTTTGGCACCAGCTTTCCATAGTCGCCAGATAATTTGAAATGCTGTATAGGTTTTTCCTGTACCTGTTGCCATAACAAGTAAAATGCGATTTTGCCCACGCGCAATTGCTTCTATTGTCTTATTAATTGCATTTACTTGGTAATAACGTGGTGTACGCCCAGAACCATCATCATAATATGGATATTCTACAATTTGCTTTGATTCTGGCGTAGTTAACCCTTTATGTTGCTCGTACAGTTTCCATAAATATTCTGGTGAAGGAAATTCATCTAATCCTAATTCTTGTTCAACTTCTCCAAATAACCCCGTTTGGTCATGCAATAAGAAACCATCCCCATTACTCGAAAAAACAAAAGGCACTTGTAAACAGTCAGCATAGGCTAAAGCCTGCTGCATACCAGCCCCCAGACTATGATTATTATCTTTGGCTTCAATGACTGCTAAAGGAATATTCTTCTTATAATAAAGAACATAATCGGCACGTTTTCGCTCACCACGGGTATGTAGTTTTCCACGTACCATGATTTGACCATTGGTAAAAGTTACTTCTTCACGGATTTGATGTGCAGTCCATCCTGCTTGTTCTAAGGCAGGGTTGATAAATTTACTACATATATCTCGTTCAGATAGTTTCTTCTTATCCATTCTAAAGCCATCTATTTCATCTTTATAATTAGAATAATGAATTTTGAAAACTATTGATAGTTAATCAATAGGTTAATAATTTCAGTATATGAAAATGATTTATCCTTATAACAGCTATGTAAAGAAGTTCTGTGAGTAACAAAAATGAATTGGAACAATACACAATTAGATAGCCTACGGCCTAATAATACATTGGAATGCACACAGAAAATTGGAGATATTATTAAATACATTCCATCTCATGAAAGACCTCAAAGAAGTAATTTATTACAGTAAGAACGTGTTAGATCTTTTTTATTTTTCAATTTATTAGGAAATTTGAAAAAAAATTTCATAAAAAACCTGCCAATTTGTGCATCAACAGTACGCTATTCATAGGCATGGCAAGTATGTTGTTGATATGATATCAGACTAATAGTGTCTATTCTAACTCTACATAATTTTATATTTTAACAAGTTTTATCATACACTTATATAAATACAAATCATTGAAACTTTTTCTAAATACATCTATATTGAATAAATAACGTTCATCGTTCCAAAGGATATGAATAACACTATTAACCCAATTTAATCGACTTAAGGTTTTAAATATGAAAATTAGAGGCATCGAGGATGAAAGGGATATAGCTAATGCAGCAGCTCGTGTGCTACATGACAGGTTCGTTGAAGCTGCGTGCAATGAAAAAGTTCTTTATGTACAGAATGATGCTGTATGGAGCAAGACTCCAAATGATGATCCAGTCTTAATTAAACAATTGTCTGGACGCAATCCCTATCTCACCAAAAAATTTGCTAGTCGAGGAACTTATAAAATTAAAAAACGAAACATTGGCATTACAAACAAATAGTTCATATCAAGAACTCTATAGGACTTTACCGTAAAGACTTATACCAAAATTTATAACTTTAGCATTTTAACAAAAAAGTACTCTTGGATGCTTAATCTTTAGGAAGCAAATGAGAGGGGTCAACTTTAAGAATATGCGCGATTTCATAAAGCTTTAAAACTGTAATGTTGACCTCTCCACGTTCAATACGACCAAGATAACTACGGTCAATGTTGCATAGTAAAGCCAGTTTTTCTTGGGTAATTTTTTGATCAGCTCTACACTTCCGAATTGCATTACCAATTTTTTGTGCTAAATCGCTCATAAGTTCTATTCCCATAAAGAATAGAACTATTCATTTTTGAGGACTAAGTATCCACGGCTTATAATCCTCATTATTAATTTTTTGATATTAAAAATAATTCTGAGTAAGGTTTTCTATAAGTAAACTTCTAATACTCAGACTATAAGCAAGTAATTAGTCAAAATTTATACATCTATAACTGCATACCTTGTCTTGAATATAAAATTTCAGATAAAACGGACTATAATCCTCTTTTTCATACTGTGTGATTTAGATGAACGAAATCAACCACCCTCTTAAAGAACAGTTTCTTGTAATTATTGAGAATGACATCATCTTATTCTGGTTTAAGCCAAAAGATCTTTGGATACACTTTGAAGGCACTTCTGATTCGCTAAAATGGCAAACATATTCATTAATTAAACAATTAGTGAAATTTAGCTATTTAAAAAAGGTCTATGACCAATTAGGGAATCAATATTATTCAGAAACCGATAAATTAAGTGATTTTAGAATTAGTCATTGCAAAGAAAAAGCAAAAAGAACATTAACTGAAAAATTAAGATTACTCGACCAAGAAAAAGCTGAAAAAAATTTTGAAATACAAATAACTAGAGAGCTAAGCAAACAACTACCAGAAATTAATTATTGTTTTAAAAACTACATAAAAGATAAAAATGATTTACTAGTTAAAATAGAAAATAAGAAAAATGTTATAAATAATATTATTAAAAATATTGAATCTCTTATCTATTAGAATTAATAAAATATTTTAAAAATGTTTTATTTATTTAAAATAAAAAAATTAATCCAAGATAATAAACCCTTGCAAAACTAAAAAAACCCTCTATTTTAAGATTATGTTCTAATTATTTTTATTACTATTATGAAAACAAATCAGCAAATTAAAGATGATTTTGAGAGAGCCGGAATTACAATTTCTAGCTGGAGCTTAGAACATAATTTTTCAAGAGATTTAGTTTACAGAATTCTAAATACAAATCGCATACCAAAGCGTGGCGAAAGTAAAAGAATTGCAATCGCTTTGGGATTAATTTCGAAGGAGACAGAAAAATGACTTAAGAAAAAATAAAGCGGATTCATAGAATCCGCTCTACCCGTTTGCAATCAAGAGAAAGCTAACTAGTCGTGTTTTTAGTATCTCTTGATTGCAATGTTCCGTCAAGTCTTGAGCAATAAAATCAAATTGCTCAAAGCTTTATCTCATCCTAAAAAATGTCAGAACTACTATGCAATCAAGTTATCTAGAGCAGAAAACTAAACAACTTAATCAAAATTTACTAAGTAAATTTGAAGAAGCTTTTCAAAAACAGACTCATGTATCATCAAAATTCATTGGTGAGCGTAGAGTAAAGTCACGTATAGGTAGTCGTGTATCACTCTTTCCAAGTGTCAAAAATCAAGGATTAATATGTCTCGAGAGTAATTTAGAACTAGCCCATGCAATAGCTTTGGAGCGTAATGAAGATGTACTTCAATACAGAACACAAGCAGTTCAGATCTTTATCAATGATCGACATTTTATTATTCCCGACTTCATTATAAAAACACTGAATGGATATGAAGTTCATGAAATTAAACCTAATTTAAATACACTTTCAGAAAAAAACATTGCAAGATTTAATTTAGCAGAAAGTATTTTAAATAGTTACTCAATTAAATTTAGAACTTTTGATCGTACTAATCTTATTTCAAAACAAGACTGTCTTTTATTAAGTATCAGCTATCAAAGAGCAAATTATAAAAAAATAAATAAAATTGATTTAGAAAAAGCAGACACCCTCATTAGAAATAGAAACTTCAAAAATAAAATGGATTTATATAAATTACTGAATGCTAACAATTTAGATTTGATGATTGCTGATTATTTTATTTTTTATAAAAAAGCTTTAGGAGTTTAATTATGAAAAATAATTTTCAATTAAAAATTGGTGATCGATTTAAATATCGTGATGAGCTTTATGAAATATGCTATATAGAAAATGAAACTATCCGCTACTCTAACTCCATTAGTGGAAATATGTACTTTCTTACTGAATATGATTTAATTAATAAAATCTTAAATGGAGATATAAAGTTAACTAATTTAAGCATTCCACAATTTCACAAAAATAAAGCTCTGACAATTGAGGAAATTTTCAAGTATCTTAACTACGTTTTTTCAAACAAAATTCCATGTTCGATCAAGCATTTGAAAATTGCAATTATAAATATAACCAAAGAAAATCCTAATCTTAGAAAAATATCTGCAAGCACTTTAGCAAGGTATATAAAAATATATCGAGACAACTCAGATTCATTTCATGGTTTTTATCAAGAAACTGGTGGAAATAAAAGCCTTAGATTTCCAATTGAAGTTGAAATAATTATTAATGAAGTCATTCTTGATTTTATTAAAGAGAGAGAAAATTTCAGCCTAACTGATGCACACTTAATTATTAAAGATCGAATCTTATCACTTAAAACAAATGCAAAGATTCCAGCCAAACGAACTATATATAGGCGTTTTAAGAGATTAGATCCTTATATCGTAGTTAAAAATAAAAAAGGCTCAAGAGAAGCAAATAGAATTTTTAAGGCTTCAGGTCAAAGCTTAATATCCCCTGGTTTACTCGCAATAGTTCAAATAGATACCCATGAGATTGATTGCATCATCCTAGATAAAATTGGAAATATTCTTGGTAGACCACAACTTTCCATTGCAATAGATGTTTTTACACGAGCTATAGTGGGCTGGCACTTGTGTATGCTACCTCCCTCAGCAACAAAAACATTACTTACACTTAAAAATATGTTAATGAGACCTCATCTTGGAAAAACAGGAGGTCTTCCAGCAGTAATAATCCCAGACAATGGTTGTGAGTTCAATAATAATGCTTTAGCTAATTTTTGTAATAATTTTAATATTACCAAGTCAGAATCCCGACCATATTCCCCAAATGATAAAGCTCATATTGAGAGTTTTTTTAATACACTAAATATCAGTATTATTCATAAGCTTAAAGGTACTACGTTCTCATCACCAGCCCATCGAGGAGATTACGATTCTGGAGGAAATGCTTGTTACACACTAGATATCTTAAGAGATTTAATAGATGAATGGATCGAGAATATTTATCAAAAAAGCATTCACTCTGCTACGCAACAGCGTCCGGAAAAAATGTGGAAAGAAGCTACAAAAATATTTCCAGTACTGACAGTTCCTGAGTTAGAAATTGAAAAAAAATGTCGGACCGTCTTTCGATATACAATAAGCAAAGGTCAAATAAACTTAAAAGGTCTACGATATAAATCTCAAGCACTCGCTACATTAAACAATCGTTTCAAAGAGAAAGTTACCGTTTATGTTGATCAATTGGACTTAAGCTCTATTTATATACAAGACCCGTTTGATGAATATAATCTAATTCAAGCGGACTCAATTCACCCAGAAGCAACTAAAAATTTATCGTTAGCTGAATGGTTAGAAGCAAAGGAGATATTACGTGAAAAGTATAAGTCTGATCCTGAGGAGATTAAAAATGAGGAATTATTATTTCTTGCACGTCTAAATTTTTTATTAAAAATCCAAACACTTAACAATAAAAAGACACGTTTTAGGCAAGTCAAAAATGACTTACCAATGATGATTTCAAATTTTGAAAATCGGTTAAATTTAGCAACCTTAACCAAAGAAACTGTAGCTGTTTCCAACGCGGATATTAATATAGAAATAGACTCCCATCTTACATATGACAATTTACCTTCAGATTTAACCGATTTTTTCTACGAGGAGGTTAATTTAGATGAATAGTAATAAAAATATTGAAACTCTCTCTAAATTACGGAATTTCATTTGTCATCACTCTGATTTCTCAAATGCTTTAACTGCTATTGATGAATGTATGCAAATGAGTTACATGGATAATCGACCTATCGGCTCCTTATTGCTCGGTGCAGGAGGTGTTGGTAAATCTACAATATGTAAGCTTATTAAAAGTAGGCATAAACCTTATAAATGTATTGAAGATAACTTTGAGAAGTTAATAGTACCTGCATTTTACTTTCCTGTTCCTTCACCAATCACTATTAAAAGTCTAGCAATTCGAATGCTTGAAGAGCTGGGATGTACAGATCATAAAGGTACAAGTGAGCAATTAAACTATCGATTACGCATTCTCCTAAAAGAATGTAAGACACAACTTATCATGCTTGATGAGTTTCATCATATTTATAGCTCGAGTGCCCAAAAGAATAAATCATCTGAAAATGTAGCTAACTGGATTAAAACATTAGCTGATGAAACTAAAATATCTATATGTTTAGTAGGGTTACCTACCATTCAAGATAATCTTTTTATTGACAGTCAACTAGCACGTAGATTTTCTTGTGTTTTACAGCTCAACCCTTTGACTTTAAATATAAACGATCAATCTGGGACACTTAATCCTTTTTTAAAACAGACCTCTTCATATATTGCAAAGAACTTTCATCTTACGTTTGATCCAGAAATTTTCTCGAGAGATCTTTCTAAGCGCATATTTTTAGCCACTAGTGGCTATCAGGCTTATGTCATGCAACTTATATATCAAAGCTGCCTAAGTGCGATGAGCAACAACCGTGTAGTTGTTTCAATGGCCGACTTTCATACAGCTTATGCCTTAAAAAGTATCTTGTACAAGCCTCAGACTAAGAAAGATATTTTCCTACTTAATTCTTCCCAAATTACTGAAATTCTAATTTAAAATCATGAAAAAATTATCTCTTTCTCATACTCCAATTCCATTTTCAGATGAATTTATAGCTGGATTTTTTCTTAGAGCTTCTTATATAAATGGTTACAATTCACCCAATCAAATGTTAAATAGCTATGGTATTCCAATTTATGGCTTATCTTATGAAGCAATATTTACTGATGAAAATAAAATTAAACAAGCTGTAGAATACTTAAATTTTCCACCTAACTTAATAGAACTAGTTATAAGAAAAGTTCCACCAACTTTTCAACATTACTTTTGGACAAATAATCAAATTGTTAATGCATCACTCCTAACTATTCTATTAAATACATTCTGTCCAATTTGTTTAAATAGCAATCGCTACTGGAAGAAGGATTGGTTACTAAAACCTTTAACAGTTTGTTTAGATCATCAGGTTAATTTGATAACTAACTGCCCAGAATGCCATCAACACTTACCAATAGATCGTAGATCATTATTTGAGTGCCCAAATTGCAATTTTGATCTTCGAACTCACAAAAGTACCCCTTCTACCGTCGATGATATTGAAACTAATAATTGGTTTTTAGAAAATCTCTATTCTGATGATGAGAGTTTTATAAAGATATTTTTTGATATATGGATCGCACTGTTTGAATATTTTTCAAATTTAGACATTCAGGTGAATAAATCTTATCTTTTAAAATTGTGTCATATTTTCTTTCATAATGAAGATATTTTTATATCATCTCTTATTAAGGAAATCGAAAAAAATTTAGATTATGCTCACCCGCAGATCCAATTGCTTCCATTTTCTAAAAATAAGCCTAGGTTCAAATCTATTTTGACTAAAGTCCAATCTCAATTTAGCGACTATAGGCAATTTTCAGCGCAACCAATTGATAAAAAATTTAATAAAAATGAATCAATACATATACTTGGTGTTAGTTTTAGATCATTTCATAAAAGATTAAAAGAAGGGATTCTATATCATGATCAGCTTGGAAATCATGAAAAGAATAGTTTTAGTGCCAAAATACTTGAGGATTGGTTGATTAATGATACAAGGAATATAAATGGTACATATGAATATCAACATCCACCACAACTAGCTGATGAATCCAATCACTATTACACCATTCCTGAAATTATGAAAATACTCGGTCTTAATGATAGAAACACACGATTATTTCTTAAAATTCCAGATATTCCAACGACCAAGAAGTATCTCAATCGTTATACACAATTTTGTCTTGCAAAAGAATTTGTTAATGATTTTCATAAAAAATATATTTTTCTAGGCCCCCTTGCTAAATATTTGGGCGTTTCGACTCTTACACTACGATATAAACTTTCTAGCTTAAAAATTGATCCTATATATAGCAATAAACTTTATCCTGCCTATTATGCAAGAAAAGATATTCATCATTTAGATAAATCCATGATTGAAAGTATTGTTACTTTCAAAAATAATTTAGGACGTAAAAAAGCAGGAACTGTAAATAAGAGTAAGAATAATGCTTTTGTAAGCCTTAATGAAGCAGCTCATCTTCTGAGTATTTCACCATCTCAAACAGCTCAACTCATTCAATACAAATGGCTCCAAGTAGAAAATTTAGAGGAACGTCCTTATCGTATTCCGAGAAGAAGTATCGATAAATTAATACAACAAAAGAATGACCCTTCTTTTGTGGATATAGAGGTAGTCCTCAAAGCCCTAAATTGCTCATATAAACAACTACAAAAAAATTGGATTATGACAGGTTATTTGAAACTCTGGCATATAGGGTATTGGCAATTGTTCTCCAAGACAGAATTCAATAATGTGCTAGAAATTCATAAAGAATTCTTCACAGCTTCGGAGGCAAATAGCTATTTAGGCATGCATCGAACTCACATTACCAATTTAGTGAGTCGCGGATTAATCAAACCCCACTTTTATGGCAATAAAAATTACTCCATAAGATTATTCAAAAAAGAGGATGTCAAAAGATTACTAAAAGAAGGATATGGTGTTCAAACACCGTCAGGAAAATCTTAACTTATGTGTCATAGATTCCTAGAAAATCTTAACTTATGTGGCAAGAGTAAGTTGAGATCGAATGTCACAAAAACTTAAGAGGCTTTGATTTAATTAAAAAACCCAATCTCACACTATATGTCTTTTATCGTTAAAAAATCCCGCTTATATAGCGGGATTTTTTATTAAAAATAAAAAACCCTTGAATACATAAACTTAAAACAATTAAAAGATGAAATTTTAAACATTTCTGCTATGATGATATGCAATAACAACACTAAATTTATAACGTATACCCATAAAAATAGAGGCAAAAATGAAAGGACAGATTCTAGATTATTCAATCCAAAC
>Ga0308165_1002960_pt1 | contig 19102 bp, 18 predicted proteins | sample PhyWR2_FD_201032 | JGI IMG/M metagenome (GOLD analysis project Ga0308165, IMG submission 201032) | Phyllosphere microbial communities from UC Gill Tract Community Farm, Albany, California, United States - DLSLW.R2 | ecosystem: Host-associated > Plants > Phyllosphere > Unclassified | place: USA...
GCTATCCCACCTCACAGCAGGGCCTGGACGCGCTGGTCAAGCAGCCTGCCGGCGTTGCCGGCTGGGCGGGGCCCTACCTCAAGGGCGGCGTGCCAAATGATCCCTGGAACAACCCTTACCGCTACACCTACCCGGCTGCCAACGGCGATCTCGAGATCCTCTCGCTGGGTTCCGATGGCACACCCGGTGGCGACGGCGAGGCCTCCGATATCCGCAACACCAAGTAAGTTGCTGGTCTGACGCCGTAGTGCAACGCTGCCTCCGTGCCGGGAATATGTCTTGAAGCGCTCCCATGGTTTCACGCTGATCGAGTTGCTGGTGGTCTTCGGCATCCTTGCCGCGATCATCGGCATCGTGCCGCCCGCCATGGGCAAGCTGCGAGATGCCGTCGCCTACCGCCAGACCGTGCAGGACGTCACGGCCCTGCTGCGCAAGGCGCGGCAGCAGGCGACCTTGCAGGGCATGCCCGTGGCCTTTGCCGTCAATACAAATAGCCGCCAGTACGGCATTGCCGGGCAGGCGACCGCTAAGCTCCCGGACACCTTGACAGTGCAACTGACCACGGCGGCAGGCACGGCCCTGGCCGATGGCAGCCAGACCATTGTGTTCCTGCCGGAAGGTGGCGCCACTGGGGGCAGCATCTCGCTGGCCCGTGGACAAAGCGGTGGCGGCGTGCGCCTGCGCGTGGACTGGCTGTCCGGCCAGGTCACCAAAGAGGCGTTGTAATGCATTGGCGCGCTGGAGCCCGCACTCGGGTGCGGGGCATGACCTTGCTGGAGCTTTTGGTGGCGCTGACCATCATGGCTATCTCGGTTGCCATGATCTATCGCGCAGTAGGTGGATCGGCGCGTGGCGTTGCAAAGCTCGAACAAGCTCAGGGAGCAGCCCTTCTGGCAGATTCGTTGATGGATGCATTTCCAATGGTTGACGCTGCTGGAGTGCAAACATCTGGGCAAGATGGCCCTTATACCTGGCAAGTGGCCTCGGCACCATTTCCTGTCAGCGACCTGCCAGAGAGAGCGGTGCCATTGCATGCCTTGCGCATCACCATCACGGCGGAGGGGCGCAGTTGGCTGTATGAAACCCTGCGTCCCCAGCGGCCCTTGCAGCCGGGTGAGGTGACGCGATGAAGGGGCGCCAGCAAGGCTTCACTCTGGTCGAGCTTCTGGTCGCCATGGTTTTGCTGTCCATGCTCACGCTGGGCCTGGCATCGGTGATGTCCACGGTATCGCAGACGCAGGAGCGTGTCGATGCGCGCCTTGATCGAATGGACCATCTGCGCGTGTCCGTTGGTTTTCTGCGCTCGGTCATGGGTCAGGCCTCGGGTGTAAGGCGGTTGGCTGGCATTCGCAAGCAGGGGGAAAGCGAGTTGTTCTTCCAGGGCGGGTCCCAGGGAATGCGCTGGCTGGGCATCATGCCTGCACGCTTCGGTGCGGGCGGGCGCACCCATTTTCAACTGTCTGTCGAAGGCGATGCGCTGGTGCTGCGCTTCGCACCATGGCAGGGCCAGGATGTCGAGCCTGACTGGGGCCAAAGCCAGTCTTATGTGCTTGATCGTGGCGTCACTGCTTTTGCCTTGCGTTACCAGAACGCCCGGCTGGGTGTGGCACATTGGCAGCCGCAATGGGGCCCCGAGAAGGACAACGACAAGGAACTGCCATCTGCCGTACAGATCGAGGTGCAGACGGATCGCGGACCATGGCCGTTGACAATTATTGCCATGCGCACCCCGGCTAGTTCAAATCCCGCAAGTTCCGGCAGGGCTGTGCTCGGCGGAGGCTCGTTCTGATGAGATCCGACAGTGCGGAGCCTCTGCAGCAACGGTTGAACGAGCGTGGCATGGCGCTGGTGCTTGTTCTGTGGATTGTGGCGGCCATGGCCATTTTCGCGAACAGTCTCGGGGGTGTCGTGCGTAGAGAGGCCGCAATAGCTGGTGTAGCACGCCAGACAACGGAGGCGCGGGCCATAGGAGAGGCCGCCATCTATCAGCTTTTGCAGCGCATGGCGCTCAAACCCATGGATGTCCGTGAGTTTACGGTGGTGCCCGTGCCGGTGGAGGGCAGGATAATAGAGGTCGCCATCACCCCCTGGAGTGGTTTGGTCAACATCAACGATGCTCCCCCTGCGCTTTTGTCGCGGCTCTTGTCCCGCGCTGCGGGCATGGACGGCGGCGCAGCCGATGCTTTGGCGCAGGCCATTGTTCAGGCGCGGCTGGTGTCGGGTGGAGCACGGCCATTGCGGCCGGCATGGGATGCTCCGGAAGACCTGTTGCAGGTGCCAGGCATGACTTATGGAATTCTTGCCAGCATCCGCGACTTCATTGTCGCGGACTCTGATGGTCGGGGCGGTGTCAATCCGGCGGCCTCACCAGAATCCATGCGGCCGTGGCTGGAAGAGGGCGGGGTGACACTGCAGCAAGGTATTGCCAGCTCCCGGTTTTCATTCATTGCCAAGGTGCCCTTCGATGGAGCGGGCGATGCCTTGGTCGTGCGCCAGGTGGATCTGGCTGGTGGAGGCGGGCCGGGAAGCCTGCCATGGGTCATTCTCTCGGCCTCCCAGGCCTGGAGGGGGCGCGTATAGCGTCTCATTTGCCAAGAAAGGAAGAATTTCAACATGGCACAACGTTTGAAGGGGTGGCAAGGAATATGTCGTTGCTGACTTCCGATGCGAAGCTGTTTGGTATTGACCTGAGTTCGCTTGGGAGTCAACTGCGCGAGGCTTGGCAGCAGTTGGAGCGTCTGCCGCTGCTGCGCCGCTGCATGCCTTCCTCGCCGATGCAAGTCCATGGAGTAAATGTGCCTTCAGGCGCCATTGCACTGGCTCGAGGGGACCGTCTGCGTTGGGAAAAGCGCATACAGACGAATGAAGGAGCGTCGACTGCGTATGCCGCCGTTTTGCTCTCTGCGGACAAGGTGCTTTTGCGCAGTCTGCGCTTGCCGTCCATGCCGCCTAAAGCATTGCAAGGTGCTGTACTGCTGGATGTGCAGACCATGTCGCCCTTCGGGGAAGATCAGACACTTTGGGCTTATGTCGTGCGCCCGGGCGCGCAGCTGTCTGCTGCACAGCAAGTGGATGTGGCAATCACTTCCCGCAGTCTGGTTGCAGAGGAGTTGCAGGAGCATTACGCCAACTTGCCGCAGGGTGTGATACCAGAGGTCTGGGTCAACGCCGCCGAAAACCCGATCATGTTGGGTGGTTTTGGCGAACAGCGCAGGCTGCAGCTTGAGACAAAGCAACGACGCTGGCTGGCTGCAGGTCTGCTCGGGACGCTGGCACTGGCTATTGGACTGGCCATCACTCCCACGGCGCAATTGAGGTTGCGTGCCATTGATGCTGGCAATCAACTTGCCAAGTTGACTCGGTCCACTTCTGAAGTGGTTGGCAAGCGGCAAGGGCTGATGGCAGAGGCCGAAAGTGTCTCCGAGCTCCTGGCTCGCCAGCAACAGCAGATTGACCATGTGCGAGTGATGGCAGCGCTGACCCGGGTACTGCCTGACGACACGGCAGTGCAGCGAGTGCAGATCAAGGGCACGAAATTGAGCGTGCAAGGCCTGAGTGACAATACCTCCGAAGTGGTCGAGTTGCTGTCGCGGGAGCCCGGTTTCCGCGAGGTCCGCTTGCCTAGTGCGGTGACGCGTGCCTCCCGCTCCAGCAAGGAGAGCTTCGCACTGGAAGCCGTGATTGACCCTGCAATTCTTGGTTTGCACGCATCAGAGGATGCCGCCAAGGAAACGCCGGCATCGGATGCGCCCGAAGGGCAAAACCCTCCACAGGAAGGCGCATGACAAATATGAATTCAAAGCGGGCTTGGCGCCAGTGGGCCATCCTGGCTGTGCTGGCCGGAATGCTGCTGCTGCCCCTGGTCTTGGTCGGACTGTGGGTGCATGCTAAGCACCAGTGGGGGCAGGAACAGTTGGCCACGCTGGAGCCGCGTTATGCCCGGCTACTTGGGATGCAACAACAGGAAGAAGAGATCCAGCAGGCCCTGGAGCGCGTTGCACAGGCCAAGGCCAACCACATCTATCCTGGGGAGAACGATACCACCCAGACTGGCAATGCCATCCAGCAGCGGCTGCGTACAGCAATGGACCGTGCCGGCCTGTCTATTGTGAGCAGCCAGGTCCGTCCCAATCCGGAGGAAGGTCCCTACGAGCGCATTGACGTCATCATGTCCACCGAAGGCGAGTGGCCAGCCATTCAGATGGCACTCATATCCCTGCGGGAGATCACGCCTACCGTCTGGCTCGAGGACGTCGAGTTCAACCTTCAGGCCGGACTGCAAAACGTCAGTCCCAAAGTCGCTCCTAGACTGAGTGCGCAATTCACCTTCAGCATTCTCCGGAGCAAGACATCGTGAAGCAGATCAACTGGTTAGGTTGGACGACGGCGTCTGCCCTGGTACTGCTTGGGGGAGGGCTGGCCTGGGCCTGGTTCACTCCCCAATTGCATATCAAGAACAGCACATGGCAGCCGCCGGCGCCCGTCAAGGTGGATATCCAGGCGCTGCTTCCCAAGCAGCCGCAGGCATCGTCGCCAGAGTCACGAAAGGACGACCAATTGCTGCTGCAGATGCAGGAGCGGCCCCTGTTCGCCCTTAGTCGCAGGCCACCACCTCCGCCACCGCCACCGCCACCGCCCAAGAAGGAGGAGCCCCCGCCAGAGCCCGATCATTGGGCGATGGCCAAGATATCCGGGGTCTTTGATGGCCCTGTCGTCGGGGCCATCGTGCAGTATGAGGGCAAGGAGCAGCGTCTGATGCTGGGCCAGAGCCTTGGTGGGTGGAAGCTGTTGAGCGTGCAAGGGCGGGAAATCGAGTTGGAGCGCAACGGTGTACGGCGCAGGATCGCCTTGACAAGGGCGGCGATGGACAAAGAGCCAGTGGTGTCGCCAGGTAGCCGTCAGAAGAGCGCTCTTCCTCCTGTTTATCAAGGGCAGCCTTCTCCGCAGCCAACTGCGGTTTTCGATCCCCGTGATGCAAGCCAAGCACCAAGACTTGCCCCATCTCAAGCTGGGGCGGCTCTCGGGGATGGAGCCGCGCGTTGATGAAGCGCCTGGAATCCAACAATCAGTCAAGAGAATTTATGCAACTGCCTAATCGTCCTATCCGAACCGCATTGGCGCTTGCCGTGTGCCAGTTGCTGCTGGCCTGCGCGCAGCCTGCAAAGAATAATTTCGTCAACCATTTCCGTACTGATCTCTCTCGGGGCGACTATGTATTTCTCCCGGAGGGAGAAGAGCAGGCGGGCAAGAAGGCCGATGACTCTTCGCAATCGCAGCAGCCCCGGATTCTCGAGGGAACTGGAAAATTGCTGGGCGAGGCCAAGACCTTTCCTCCGGTGACGGGAGCGCCTGTCAAGCTCAACTTCGAAGATGCTCCGCTGGCCCAAGTGGTGCGTACCGTGCTGGGAGACATTCTTGGCCTGGACTACGTGCTTCACCCCCCGATTGCGGGAAATGTCACGCTGAGCACACGCAACAATATTCCTGCCGACCAGGCGCTGAATCTGCTGGAGACCGCACTGCAGGCCAACGGCATGGCCATGGTGCGCGATGCGCGCGGCACCTACCATGTCGGCCGTGTCGACGCCCTCAAAAGCATTGGTGCCACGGTGCGGCAAGCCACGACATCCATTCCGCTGGCGCCCGGCTATGGGACCATCATCGTGCCTCTTCAGTACATAGGCGCCAACGAGATGGCGGCCATCCTGCGCCCCATGGTGCCTGGCGACGCCATCGTGCGGGTGGACAACATCCGCAATCTGCTGGTCATGGCGGGATCTAGGGCGCAGGCCGAAGGCTGGCTGGACATGGTGCGTACTTTTGACGTAAACCTGCTCGAAGGAATGTCGGTCGGGGTGTTCCCTCTTAAATATGTCTCCATCCAGGAAGTCAGCGCTGCCTTGCAGTTGATGAATGGTGGGGGCGGCGGTGCAGCAGCGCCTGCTGCCGCGGGTGCGGCCCGCGCAGGCACGAGTGGTGTTGCGGGTGCGGCGCCTGGGGCGAATGCGGCGGCGGGGGCTGCAGCGCTTACGGAAGCCAACCCCTTGTTCGGTGCGCTGCGCATCATGCCTATCGAACGGCTCAACAGCATCCTAGTCATCACGCCACGCGCCGCTTACCTGGACGAGGCGCGTCGTTGGATCGCCAAGCTGGACCAGCCGGGCTCCGGAGGCGCAGTGCCTCAGTTGAACATCTACCGCGTGCAAAACGGCAATGCCAAGCATCTGGCCGGAGTGCTGGCGGGCATTTTCGGCGGCTCCACATCAGGCGGTACAGCGAACAGTGGTGTGGCGCCAGGACTGGGCACCTCGACCTCCGGCACTTCGGCCTTTGGGAATAATAGCTTCGGCAGTAGCGGTGGTTTGGGAAACAGCAGCTTCGGCGGCAGTTTTGGCAGCGGTGGTTTCGGTGGTGGTAGCGGGTTTGGCGGCAGCGGCTTTGGCAGCAGCGGGTTTGGCGCGAATTCCGGTATGCGTCTGGGTGGAACCAATCAATCGGGATTTGGCAGCCAGTCAGGAGCCGGTCAAGGTGCTGGAAATGTCACAGCTACTTTGGGTAGCGTCCGCGTCATGGCCGATGAACTCAACAATTCCGTGCTGGTCTGGGGCACGCCGGCGGAGTTTGAGCGCATAGAGTCTTCGCTCAAGAAGTTGGACTTGCCGCCGACCCAGGTACTCATCGAGGCCAGCATTGTGGAAGTAACTCTTAATGACACTTTGCAGTACGGCTTGCAGTGGGCCTTCAGCGGAGATGTGGGGAACAAGGGGTACAGCGGAAATGGCGGTTTGCTGGGAAGTACTACTGATGGCTCTTCGGGCGCTACCTCGTTGGATGCTGCTACGGGCGCGTTGGCTGGCTTGACGCTTGGCCAGGGATTTAACTACACGCTCAAGAACTCCCTTGGCAACATCAAGGCAGTGCTCACAGCTCTCGCAGGCAAGACGCAGGTTAAGGTCGTTGCAAGTCCTTCGCTGATGGTGCTTGACAATCACCAGGCTGCGATTTCGGTCGGTACCCAGCAGCCCTACCAGTCTGGAACTACGGTAGTTGGCACCTCTGGCACGCCTATCAGCAATTACGCTTACAAAGACACCGGGGTCAGCTTGATGGTTACGCCATCTGTGAATGCAGGGAATCTTGTCACCATGACTGTGAATCAATCGGTGACTGATGTGGGGGCACAGGACAAGGTGACCAACCAACGGTCATTCTTGCAACGACAGCTTTCGAGTCGCGTAGCTGTTCGCTCGGGGGAATCTATCGTTATGGGAGGGTTGATTCAGGAAAACTCCAGTTCTGGACGAGCAGGTATTCCCTTTCTGCATGATCTGCCCGTCGTTGGAAATCTCTTTGGCTCCACGAACAACACGGGAGCGCGTACGGAGTTGATCGTCATCATCACGCCACGCGTGGTGCGCACAGATGTCGATGTGCGTGAAGTCAGCGATGACCTGCGCGATCAGATGCGCAGCCTCACCCCATTGCTCAAGTCTTCCGGCATGGGACGAGTCGTGCCCGAAGATTCTTTTCCCGCGTCGCCCAAGGCTTCAGTGGAAGTCGGACCGCTCACGCCGGCCTTGCGCTGAAGTTGTCGTTTTCCTGGGAACGTTTAACGGCAACTGGCCTCCAACATCACCTCTTTTTCAGGAGATAGAAAACGCATGAACTACTCGATACTTGTCTCTGCCTCGGCGCTGCGCCCGCGTTGGCTGCAATGGGGCGTGGGCGTGGCTTGCGCCGCCGTCCTGGCGGGTTGCGCCACAACGTCGGACCAGGCTCAGGGGCCTGAAGCTACAGTCAACAAGCGCTCGACCGCCTATCTGAAGGCGCGTCAGGCGGGGGAGTTGGATGCGGCATACGCCTACCTCACACCCTCCTATCGCGCGCTCAAGACGAAGGAGCGCTTCCGTCTGGAGAACGGTGTCGCTACAACGCTGAGGGGTGGAGAGTTGCTTTCGACCAACTGCGAGCCCGAGCGCTGCGTGATACGTCGCAATTTCATGGCAACGGCACCCAGCATGCCTGGGGTTGACATTCCCATGAGCATCACCGAATCCTGGGTTCTGGAAGACGGGCAGTGGTGGCTGTTCCTGGACTGACTGCAAAAACCGCTGGGCGCAGCGATAAATGTCAGGGATAATTCGCCGTCCCTGTAGCGGCGCTGGCCAGGCAAGTGTTGTTTTTTTCGCAAAAGCATGCTTGGGCGCTCCCAAAAAGCCATATGGGGGCCTAACTGGCTGTGCTACGATTCCTCGGCGATCAATCGTGGTGGTTGCAACTACCTTATCTTTTTTACTGGAGATAGTTCTTATGAAGAAAAATGTTCTGGCCCTGAGCATTGCTGCCATGGTTGGTGGCCTGGGCTTTGTCGGCGCTGCATCGGCTGGCGTGATCGTCGGCACGGGTGCTGCTCCTACAGCTGCTGTGCTGGGCGCAACCAATGCAACCGTGTTCGAGCTGAACGAAGGCGGCACGGGCCACAATCTGGTGGTGCCTTACTTCACTGCTCAGAACGGCAACATGTCTGTTCTGCACCTGGTGAACACCGACACCCTGAACGGCAAGGCCGTCAAGGTGCGTTTCCGTGGCGCTGCCAACTCTGACGACCTGATGGACTTCCAAGTCTTCCTGTCGCCTCAAGACGTGTGGACCGCTGCTGTGACCCAAGGTTCCAACGGCATCCTGCAATTGGTCAGCTCCGACAACACCTGCACGCTGCCCAAGCTGAACTCGGCTCCTCTGGCTACCGACCAAGGTAAGGTCGCTGGCAAGGCTGGCTTCTTCAACGGCACAACCGCTCGCCTGAACCCCAAGCTGTCGGCTGACGCCCTGGCTGCTGGTTCGCGCGAAGGCTATGTTGAAATCTTCAACATGGCTGACATCCCCAGCACCAGCGTCTACGGCACGCCCGCTGCACGTTCGGCTCTGTACAAGACCATCAAGCACAACACTTCTGGCGTGGCTGAGTGCGACAGCGCCGTTCTGAGCGCTGCCGTGCTGAACACCAACTACACCGTGGAAGCTGACGCTGCTGCGGCTGGTCTGGCCACTCCGACCACGGGCCTGATGGCTGACTGGTACATCATGAATGTGCCGCAGACCACGACCTTCTCCGGCGCTGCTACGGCTCTGACGGCCGTGTCCGCTCCTGGCGTGGCTGGTCGCGGTAACTTCGTGCTGTTCCCCCAGCGTGCAACTGCTGTTGATGCAGCAACTGCCAACCTGGTGACTGCTGACCCGCTGTTCCGCTCTGCTAACGTTGCTACTGGCAAGAACCTCGACGGTTCGCTGGCTGGTACCGCAGTGACGACGCCTGTCATCGCTGCTGGTCAGTACGATCTGCCCGACATGTCTACACCTTACCTGACGGCCCTGAGCGCTACGGCGCCCATGACGCAGGCTCAAGACCTGTCGCGTCAGTTGGCTACCCGCAACGTGATCAACCAGTACGCCAACGACGCCAGCGTCACTGGTAAGACTGACTGGGTGTTCTCCATGCCGACCCGCCGCTACAGCGTGGCTCTGAACTACAACGGTTCGAGCACCACCACTGCTGCAGCTCGCGTGTTCTCGCAAGGCATCGTTGGTAACAACAACAATGCATTCTTCCACTCTGCTAACACGACGGTTACGGCTGCCACCGGCGACGCCAAGATCTGCGTGAACGCTGACGGCCAGACCTTCTACGGTCGTGAAGAAGAGTTCAAGGAAGACGGCGCTATCCTGTCGCCTGGTCAAGTGGCTCAGTTCAGCTTCTGCGGTGAAACCAGTGTGCTGAGCTTCGCTGACGCTGGCACTTCGGTGCTGGGCGCTACGGTTGCTCGTCAGGACACCGGTACTTCTGCCTACACTCGTGGCTGGGCAAATGCCAATCTGAACAACGCTGGCGCTGGCCTGCCTGTTGTGGGTTCCTCGTTCCAGAAGCTGACTAACCCCAGCGCTGGTGCAGGCTTCTCGGGCACCTACGGTATCACCTGGCCCCACCGCTACGTCCGTTAATTTGTTTGCCAACGCAAGCAACTTAACTGCTAAGTAGCACTCAAAAAAGCGGGACGCGAGTCCCGCTTTTTTTATTTGTATTGAGAGAACACACCAACCATGCAAGTGACTAAGTCTGTTTTTCCCTCCCTGTCGCACGCCTCGATGAGTCTGGCTTTTGTGGCTGGTTGCCTGTTGTGCACCTCGGCCGGGGCCGAAGATGCCAAGGTACTGATGGATGGTCCTTCTAGGATCACGGCAGCCGATGTGGACGCAGATGCCCAGCGCATGCCAGAGCCGTTGCGCAGCCAAGTCTTGGCCGATCCCAAGAAGGTTGAGCAGGTTGTTTCCAACCTTTACGTCCGCCGCTCTATCGCTGACGAAGCGCAAAGGCAAGGCCTGGAAAAACAGGCGGATGTATCCGCTGCGCTGCAGTTGGCCCGTGACAAGGTCCTGTCAGATGCGTGGCTGCTGCAAATGCAGACCAAGCACAAGCTGTCCGACCAGCTGGCCGAGGCTCAGGCCCGCAATGTGTACAACGCCAATCGCACGCGCTTCGAGCATCTGGAGCAGATCCAAGTGCGTCACATCCTGATTGCGGGCAATACACCTGAGTCCAAGAGCAAGGCTGAGGAACTGCTGGACCGACTCAAGAAGGGTGCAGACTTTGCTGAATTGGCCAAGGAGAATTCGGCTGACAAGGGCAGCGCTGCAAAGGGTGGTGATCTGGGTTACTTTGAGGGCGGACGGATGGTGCCTGAATTCGATCAGGCGGCTTTTGCGCTCAAGACTCCAGGCTCGCTCAGCGATCCTGTGAAGACCCAGTTCGGCTACCACATCCTGCGTCTTGAGGCTCGTCGCCCGGCCGGCGTGCAACCCTATTCTGAAGTAAGGGAGCAGCTGCTGACCGAAGTGCGCAACAAGGCTGTGCAAACCGCGATCGATGCGGAAGTCGAGAAGCTGCAGGGCAAGGGTAAGATCGACGCCGAGGCAATCCGCGCCTACAGCGCGGGTGTTAGCAAGCGCTAAGCGCCAAAGGAGCCGCGGGCACTGGTTCGCGGCTGCAAAAACTGACAATCTTTGCGCAAGCTACCCATGCAGCAGTGACACATTGCGTGTGTAATGCGCGAAAATCGCAGGTTTGGCATGAATGAAGTGCTGCGCCACCGTTTCTGGGGCGCGGCGCTTTTGCTTTACAACGCATGTACTCTTTACTCGGCGAATGCCGCGCGCTGTGGCAGGCCCGCAGCCTGCTGTGGGTGATGACCCGGCGCGAGGTGGCGGCTCGCCACGCAGGCACGGCCGCTGGCGTGCTCTGGCCCTATCTGCAGCCGCTGCTCACGGTGGCGGCCTACTATCTTGTCTTTGACGTGGTGTTCTCCATGCGCCTGGGGGACAACGCGCCCACGCATGCCGTAGGTGCGTTCCTGGTCGTAGGCGCCCTGCCCTGGATGGCGTTCTGCGATGCCACGTCGCGCGGCATGAACAGTCTCATCGAGGCGGGCGGCATCCTGCAGAAGAACCCTCTGCCGCCTGTGCTGTTCCCCCTGCGGGCCGTTTTGGCCAGCAGCGTGATCTTCGGGCCGCTGCTCGTGCTGGTGGCTTTGGCCTATCTGCCGCAGCACGGATTGAATGCATCGATGCTGGCCTTGGTGCCGCTGTTGCTGGGTCAATTGCTGCTGTGCGCACTGCTGGCCTATGCACTGGCCATCCTGACGGCGGCGCTGCGTGACGTAGGCCAGCTGGTGACCTTCCTTTTGTCTGTGGGGATTTATCTGTCGCCCATTCTGTTTCCCTTGGCCTTGTTCCCCGAGCGGTGGCGCTGGGTGCTCTGGGCCAACCCCATGACGGCGCTGGTGCTGGGTTACCAGAACGTGTTGCTTCAGGGATTGTGGCCGCAGGCCTCCGTGTGGGTGGCGCTTGTCGCATGGCTCTTGGTGCTGGCCGTGCTGCTCAACGGCCTGGTGCGGCGCAGCCGCGATCAATTGGTGGACTGGCTATGAACGCCAAGCATGTCGAGCTGCCCGAAGATCTGGTCCTGCGCGTGCGTGACCTGGGCAAGGAATACAAGCTGTACCCGTCGCCGCGTGCACGGTTCAAGGCGCTGCTGACGGGCGCTGCCACGCACCGCAGTCATTGGGCGCTGCGTGATGTGTCGTTCGAACTGCACCGTGGCCAGTGCATTGGCGTGATCGGCGATAACGGTGCGGGCAAGAGCTCGCTGCTGAAGCTGCTGGCGGGCACCTTGCAGCCCAGTTGCGGAACGATCGAGCGGGTGGGCCGGGTGACGGCCATCCTTGAGTTGGGCGCGGGCTTCCATCCTGATTTCAGCGGCCGGGACAATCTGTATTTCGGCGGTAGCCTGATCGGCATCAGTCCCGAACGCATGCGCGAGCTGGAGCCTGAGATTGCTGCCTTTGCAGAGCTGGGCGAGGCGATGGAGCGCCCGGTCAAGACCTATTCGTCAGGCATGACCGTTCGGTTGGCGTTTGCGTTGGTGACGGCGGTGCAGCCGGATGTGCTGATCATCGACGAGGCTCTTGCCGTGGGCGACCAGCATTTCCAGAAGAAGTGCATAGAGCGCATCATGGCGTTCCGCAACAGCGGCTGCACCATCCTGTTCTGCTCCCACAGTCCGTATCACATTCGCCATCTCTGTGATGCTGCGCTGTGGTTGCGCGGTGGACAGGTGGCACAGTTCGGTGATACCGAGCCGGTGCTGGCCGCCTACGATCTGCATACCCGCGAACGCCAGGAGCGTGAGCAGCTGGCACTGGAGGGCGCGGTTGCGCCGCAGGTGCCGGGCCATGAGGAGGAAAAGGCATGCGAGGCCACGGCGTCTCCTGCAAGCCCCGTGGCTGCGGTAGACAGCGGCACGGCCTGCATCCTGTCGGTGGATGTGAAGGACCTTGCGGAGCCCGTGGGCGACCAACCTGGACTGCTGCAGAGCCAGGATCTGGTGGTTACCATCACGGCGCGAGGACGTGGCAATGAGCGGCCCCACATAGGCTTCATGATTGAGCAATCCAAAGGCGTGGGAATCACCTCGCTGGCCACCCACGAAGACAATGCGTTCCCGCGTCAACTGCCGGACGGAAGCTGGCAGACGGTGCTGACCTTTCCCGAGCTGCCTTTGCACAGCGGGGACTATGTGATCAGTGCCTTCCTGTTCGATGAGACGGGACTTGCCGTCTATGACGAGTGGTTCCAGTTCCTGCATCTGCGCTTTATCTTCCCAAAGCCGTTGCCAGGGCTTGTGCGCCTTCCTCATCACTGGAGCTGAACGATGGCGCAGGAGTCGGCACGATTGCAGCAGCACGCGTCACCCACCGGCGAAGCGAGGAGGGGCGTTGATCCGCGCTTGAATTTGCTCAAGGTGCTGGCATCGTTCGCCGTGATCATGGTGCACACGGCGGTTCTGCGGGTCTCTCAGGTAGACGTGCACAGCCTTGGCTGGTGGGTGGCCAATATTGGCGATGCGGCAGGGCGTTTCGGCAGCTCGATGTTCGTGATGGTCGGGGGAGCCGTATTGCTGGCGCGTCCTGCAGAGCGTGATCCCTGGGGTTTTGTCGGCCAACGATTGTCCCGCCTGCTGCCTGCACTGCTGTTCTGGTCGGTGTTCTATTTCGCCTGGCGTGAATGGATGTGGGGTGGCATTACCTGGCCCGGTATCGTGCAGGATGTTGTGCTGGGTAGCCCCTGGTACCACCTGTGGTTCATGTACATGATGCTGGGCCTTTATCTGATGATGCCGGCCATGCGTTACGCGGTCCTGGGCGTGGGGGAGGGGCCAGGCTGGCGCCACCTTTTGATGGTGGCGGCAGGAATGACCTGGTTTGCCTCCATCGCTCAGACGCTGCAAAAGACATCACATGCCAGTTTCATCGGTCTGGCACCCTTGTTTGTGGTCTATTTCCTGGGTGGCTACTATCTGCTGCGGCGTCCGGTGCGCGTTGCCACTTGGCAGCTTGTGGCCGGTGTAGTGCTGGCCATTGCGGGCATGGCGGTTGGCGTGGCGGTGGCCTATCCGGTGCTCAAGGATTGGGCCTTCGTGCTTTTCTACAGCAACCGCAGCCCCTTTGCGATGCTGCTGACTTTCTCGGTGTTTTTGCTGGCATTGCGCCTGCCGCCTCAAGCCGTGCCCGCCTGGGTCAACCACCTGGGCAAGGCGACCCTGGGCATCTATGCCATCCACCCATTCTGGATCGACATGCTGGCGCGCTGGGGCTATGGCCTGCCGCAGGCAGGCGGATACTGGCCAGTACTGACGCTGGTGGTGTTTGCCTTGTCTGCCCTGACCTCGCTGACTCTTTTTTCGATTCCCGGGTTGAGGCGCCTGGTGAGCTGAGGTCGGCGGCAAAGCCGATCTCTCGCAATTTTTGATATACCGATGAATACAACGAATTCTTCCCCCGCGATAACCAGTGAAGGACAGCGACTGTTGCTTGAGGCGCAGCAGCTTTTGGTTCAAGGAGACTTGGCTGGAGCAGCCCAGGTCCTGGTGCGGGCCCGCAGCGAGCGCGATACGCTGCTTCAGGCGCATGAACTGATTGAGGCCCATGGCCTTGTGGGCTCGTTCTCCAACATCATGGGACTGGAGTGCCGGATTTCGGCGCAGGACGACATCTTCGGCTTTTTCCGCGGCCACCCTTCCAGCCTCAATCCCCTGCGCGACTACTTCGCCGACGGTTGGCGCACGCTGTCGGAACTGATGCTGCTGCTGGAGGCTGTGGACAAGCCTTTGCTGCGCACGGCCAGCGTCCTGGAGTTCGCGAGTGGTCACGGCCGCTTTACGCGGCACCTGGTCAAGGCGCTGGGGGCGGAACGGGTCACGGTCTCGGACATCGTGGTCGATGCTGTGGATTTTTCGCAGCAGACCTTCGGCGTGAAGGGCTTTGCGTCGGCCAGCGTGCCGGAGCAAGTACGCTGGCCGCAGCAGTACGAACTGGTGTTCGTGCTCTCGCTGTTCAGCCATCTGCCGCGCTCGACCTGGACGCGCTGGCTGCAGGTGCTGCGTGATGCCGTGGCTCCTGGCGGGTTGCTGGTTTTCAGCACGCACGGCATGAAGGCCGCAGATTTCGACAGCGTGAAGCTGGATGACGAGGGATTTTTCTTTGCCCCGTCCAGCGAGTCGAATGCCATCGATGCCAATGAGTATGGAACGGCGTTCACTTCCGAGCAATTCGTCTTGGATCGCATTGCCGAAACCTGGGGCGCCGATGCGCTGCGCCATCGATCACTTGTGCATTTCTGGAACCACCAGGATGCCTATGTGCTGCAGCGGCTGTAAGCGCTGTATATAGAACAAAGAGGATGATTGCATGAGTTGGATGCTGCGTTTGCAGGAGAGGCTGTTGGGCCTGGCGCCATGGGACGCCGGCAAGATCACCGATGAGTGGTTTCGTGCGCATTTCAACTATGCAGCGGATCTGGTCCATGACTGGCTGGGACAGTCATTGGATTTGTCCAAGGCCAGGTTGCTGAATTTCGGCTGCGGCGATGGCATCACCGATCTGGCTTTGGTACTGCGCCATGGCGCAACCTCCATCCATGGCATCGATATCCGCCAGGAGTACGCCAAGCTGCCGCGCATTGCACGCGAGCAGTTGGGCATGTCGCGCATTCCCGCTGCGCTGAGCTTCGAGACCATCGTGCCGAATTCGCCATTGGCCGGCCGGCATGCGAACTATGACGGATTGCTCAGTTGGTCTACCTTCGAGCATGTGCAGCGCGACAAGGTGCTGCCGATCCTGTCCGACCTGCATGCCTGCCTGCGCCCGGGAGGCGTGTTCTTCCTGCAGATCGAGCCCTTGTTTCATTCTCCCTGGGGCTCGCACCTGCGCCGCTACGACGATGTGCCCTGGCACCACTTGCTGGCGTCGGAGGAGGAGTTGTGGAGCATCATCGAAAAGCATGAAGGTCCGCTGGACGCCGCCGAAGTGGACTTCGGCTTTGCCGATTTCGGTGTCGATGGCTACAAGCGCTTTGTCTTCAAGGAGTACCAGGCGCTGAACCGGTTGACGGCAGACGAACTGGTCGATATCGCTCGTCAGGCCGGCTTTGAGGTGTTGCGTGAGGAGCGGCGCCAGGTGGACATGGCCATTCCCGAGGCGCTGGTGGGGCGCTATCCCGAGGAGTGGCTGCGCAACAACGAGATTTTGCTGTTGTTGGGCAAGAGCTGAGCTCGCGATGAGTGCTCCTGGCCTCACGGCGCGGCCTGCGCATCACAATGGCTTTGATGTGTTGCGCATGGCTGCAGCGTCTGCCGTGATATTCAGCCATCACTTCCACATCACGGGCACCAAGCCTCCCGGGTGGCTGCACGCAGACATGGTGGGCGGAGTGGCTGTGATGACCTTTTTCAGCATCAGCGGCTTTCTTGTCACATTGAGCTGGTTGCGCGAACCTCGGGTTCTGGCATTCGTTTTCAAGAGGTTGCTGCGACTTTGGCCAGGCATGCTTGTCGCCGTCTTGTTGGGCGTATTTCTGTTCGGTCCCATCTTCACGTCGCTGCCACTGGGCGAATTCCTGATTCATCCGGAAACGCTGGCGCATTGGCGCAATCTCTTGCTGGTCAAGGCCTATGTCGTGATGCCTGGGGTGTTCTCTGCAAATCCACTGGCAGGACTGATGAATGGCCCTTTATGGACGATTCCCTTGGAGCTGTTGTGCTACGCCGTCCTTGTGGGTGCTGGCGCCCTGGGGGTTTTCCGCTGGAGGCCATTGGCATGTACCGTGCTTCTGGCCTATCTGGCCTTCTTTTTGGCAATGAGAAACGCGGACCTGACAGGGTCAATGCGGCATTGGTTTGAGTATCCTGCCTACTTTGCCTTCGGCAGCCTGCTTGCCTTGTGGCAACAGCGATTTGCTGAGCACGGCGGTGTGATGTTGCTGGTACTGCTGCCGTTGTCTGCCGTGCTGTTCTTCGGGTTGAAGCTTCAGCATACGGCGGGGCTGCTGCTGCTTCCCCCGCTTCTGGTCTATCTTGGATCTTTGCGCGCCCCTGTCTTTTCCTGGCTGCACCGGGCAGGAGATCCTTCATATGGCATCTATGTATTGGGATGCCCGATACAGCAGGCAGTGCAGGCGACGTGGCCACACTTGCCGTTTGCCTGGAGCCTTCTGGCCGCGCTCATGCTGGCGTTGGTTGCTGGTTATGCCTCCTGGCATCTGGTGGAGGCTCCCGCCTTGCGTTTCAAACGTCTGGCGCATCGTTTTTGAGTTTGGCAGGGGGTTAATGCTGCATGGAGAATTCCCAAAGCATCGGCAACCGCTTTGATCTACTGCGCCTTGCGGCGGCTCTGGCCGTCTTCGCCGCGCACGGAGATTTTCTGTATCGACTCCATCTGCCCGTGCCATTTCCGGGGCATAGCCTCGGGTCGTTGGCGGTTTATGTGTTTTTCTTTATCAGCGGCTATCTGGTTTGCGAGAGCTGGACGCGGGCACCCATGTGGCGCGCCTTTTGGCTGAAGCGCTTGATGCGCATCTTCCCGGGTCTGGCGGTAGCTGTCGCGTTTTCGGTATTTGTGCTGGGCTGGGTCGTGACCACGTTACCGTCCACTGAATACTGGACCGCGCAAGGAACCTGGAACAACTTCCTGAACAATGTGATGGGCTTGGCGACCGTCCAGACCCTGCCAGGTGTGTTCGAGTCAAATCCGTTTGCGCGCGCAGTCAATGGTTCGCTGTGGACCATACGCTACGAGCTTTTCATGTACCTGCTGCTGGCGTCGCTGGCATGGTTTGCCAGAGGACGCCGCTGGATTTACCCCCTGTCGGCTTTCCTGCTGGCGATTGCGTGGCAACTTGCCCGCAGCGGCGGGTGGGATGAAGCCTTGGCCGCCACAGGTGGTCCGGTGGCCGAGTTGTTCAGATGGCGGGATTTCTGTGGCTTTGGCGTGCCGTTTTTTCTGGGCAGCACGATGGCAGCCTACCGCGTTCGTCCCCGTGCATGGATGGCTGCAATTGCATTGGGCGCCATCGTATGCGCATTGCTGGCTGACGTTGCGCTTTGGCGGCAGGTTGCCGTCTGGGTCCTGATTGCCTGCGGGACGCTCTATGTGGCCTTCGTGGGCAATCCGAAGGCTGGCAGCCGTTGGCGCGCAGATTTGTCCTATGGCGTATACATCTACGCTTTCCCTGTGCAGCAAGCCGTCGTTGAACTGTGTCTGCGCAGGGTATGGCCGCTGTGGGTCAGCTTGCTGTTGTCTTTGGGGCTGATCCTGGCGTTGGCCCTGCTGTCCTGGCATTGTGTGGAGCGCCCCTGCATTCAGGCGGCCAAGCGTTGGTTGAAGCGCTGGCCTGCCATTGGAGGGGCACAGCCTAGGCCTGCAGCCAATTCTTGACCCGGCGCTGCCAGTGCGCGGGAATGCGCCTGGCCACGCCGCGCAGGATGGGTAGCGAGCGCAGATGGGCCAGCAGGATCAAGGCCCCAGATCTTGCCGCATGGTCCTGGCGTTGCAGGCGATGTGTGGCCAGGAAGGCCGCATCCAGTGGCTGGAGCAGGGCCTGATCGCGCGGCTGCAGCCCCTGGAGATAACCGTCGCCATAGAAAGTGGCTCCCGGCTGGGCGGCCGCCCTCCCTGTCGCGGTGGGTTGCTGCGGTGGCTGCCCTTCAATGAAGTGGCGTTCGCGTATTTGCGCGAAGAAGTCCAGCCATTGGGCGGCGCTGGCGTCCCAGGGCATGACCCAGGACCAGTCGCGGCCCGCCAGCCTTTCGGGAAAGGCCCCTATGTCGGGCGCGACGATCGGCAGCCCGGCAGCCAGGCAGGCGCTCAGGGTGTAGCTGTAGGTCTCCGGCCATTGGGCGGGGAACCAGGCCAGGTCGGGCTGCAACCACTGCAGCAGAGCAGGCAGTTCTTCTTCCTTGTAGCCGCCGTGCACGGTCAGGCGTGCGCGCGGCTGGGTCTGCAGGCTGCGGTAGCCATAGCCGAGCAGATGGAATTCCACAGGAGCTCCCCGCTTGGCGGCTTCGATCGCCACGGCTTCCAGTACGTCTGCGCCCTTGATGGCGCTCATGGCTCCCAGTACGACGATCTTGAGCGGGGCCGTGGCAGTCAGCGGGTGTGCCACCGGGGCCGGCAGCTGTGCTGGCAGGTCGGTGTGGGCAACTGCCTGGACGCGT
>Ga0308165_1002965_pt1 | contig 19087 bp, 23 predicted proteins | sample PhyWR2_FD_201032 | JGI IMG/M metagenome (GOLD analysis project Ga0308165, IMG submission 201032) | Phyllosphere microbial communities from UC Gill Tract Community Farm, Albany, California, United States - DLSLW.R2 | ecosystem: Host-associated > Plants > Phyllosphere > Unclassified | place: USA...
CTCGGAGCGGCTGTGCCCGGCTTCGCTCTCGCAACAGCCGTTCCGGAATAGCGTCCTGTTTCATCCTCCGCTGTGAAATCAACCTTTGTGGGCGTCTTCTACCGTCGCTGTGCATCTGACCACACTGTCTCGCTCCTTCTGACAAGGCTGAAATGCACGCCCCTGGCGGCCTTGTCAGCGCTCCCCATTGTGCTCTGTGATTTTTTGCGACGACGAATACTCACAAATGCATCGATTCAACCCCATAAGGAGATTTAAACATGACATTACTTAACGTCCAGGGCGCGACAACGAAGCCTACAAACGCATCTCTTGAAAATCACTGCGATCCTGATGAGTTCCGGGCGACCTATTCCCCCGATGATAACAAGCTGCGCCTCTATGCGGTGCACCGGCTTGATGAGGAAATGTATGCCAGGGTGCGCGAACACGGGTTTATGTGGGCACCGAAACAAGGGCTGTTTGTGGCTCCAGCCTGGACGCCTTCCCGTGAGGATTTTCTCTTGTCCCTGGCCGGTGATATTGAGGACGACGATGGCTCTCTGGTTGAGCGTCAGGAACAGCGCGCCGATCGCTTCAGCGATTACAGCGTAAAACGTGCGGGAGAGTCCGATCAGGCACTGGCATATGTCGATGGTATCGCGTCGGCTATCCCTTTCGGCCAGCCCATTCTGGTTGGCCATCACAGTGAGCGCCGCGCACGTAAAGACGCGCAAAAAATAGAGAACGGCATGAAACGCGCTGTGATGCTGTTTGAACGTTCAGGCTACTGGGAAGAACGGGCAAAGGCCTCACTACGCCTCGCCAAATACAAAGAACGTCCTGATGTGCGCTACCGTCGGATCAAAAAAATCGAGGCGGATTTACGCAAGTCTGAACGGGAAATCGCAGAGGCCGAGAAATTCAGCAAGATGTGGAATGCTGAAACGCTGGACATGAAAAAAGCGCTTCTCATCAGCAATTATGACCATGTTTCCTGTCGTTTCACGCTGGAGAAGTACCCGCGCCCGGCAGAGAAAAGCCAGTATGAAGGCATCATGTCGCTCTATTCTGCGCTGAAGGATGAAATTATCACCGCAGAACAGGCGCGGGATATTGCCGTGCCATGCCATGAACGCCGGATACGCCATCAAAATCGCTGGGCCACGCATTATAAAAATCGTCTCAGCTATGAGCGCGGCATGCTGGACGAGAGCGGCGGCGTGGTGACCCGTACCGAGGAATTTAAACCCGGGGGCCAGGTGTTCAGCCGGGGCGAATGGCTGACCATTATTCGCATCAACAAAAGCAACGGGGCGGTGAGCTCGGTTACCACACCGTGTTATCAGTTCCTGGGCTACGGCGGCACCATGAAGCTAACCCCGGACAGGATCTCAGACTATAAAGCGCCGACAGAGGAAGCCGCCAGCGCCGCAAAAGTAACCGCAAAGCGTCCGCCGATTGTGAATTACCCGGAGGAAGGTTTTGTCGAAATGACCAGGGCCGAATGGGCAAAAAAACATGCCGATTATAAGGGCGTCAGAGGTATGGCGGAAAATGCCGAACATCATGCCTACCGATTCCGTCGGGTGATGACGAATGCCTTTAGCCTTCAGAATGTTTTTATTACCGATCTGAAAGTTGTCCCTGTCCCACAAAAATAATAACCATTTCCCCGGCTGCGGTCGGGGATTTTCGGGAGATTTTTTGATGTGTAATACACTGAAAGACCGCATCCAGATGATGCAAAAACGACTTAATGAGAGTTCCCCGGTTACTGAAATTCATGCCAGCTCTCAGCTGTTTATCACGCCTGATCCGGTGTGTGACCGCATGGTCGCCCTGTCAGAGATTACCGATACCGACCGGATTCTGGAGCCCAGCGCCGGAACGGGTGCCATTTTACGGGCAATCAAGCGGGTTTCTCAGGCTGCGCAGTGTGATGCTGTGGAATTCAATGGTGAATTATTTCAGCACCTTAAAACGCGTTTTTCTGATGCGGGTCTCTGGCAGGGGGATTTTCTGGAATACCAGCCCGCAACCCGGTATCACAAAATCCTGATGAATCCCCCTTTTAACCAGTCAGTCGATATCAGGCACATACAGAGAGCATTAACGTTGCTCGAACCGGGCGGCATACTGACGGCCATCTGTGCGAACGGGCCGAGGCAGCAAAAAATATTCCAGCCGTTTGCTGATGTCTGGGAGCCGTTACTCTCTGGCACTTTTACTTATACCGGAGTCTCAACGGTGCTTTTACGCATAACCGATTAACGGACAGGATAGCGGTTCAGGCGGGGAAGGGTGCCCCTGTCTGGCCGCGCCGGTAAAAGCCGCGCGCCTGCGGCGCTGAAAAGGGCGCGCGCTTCGCGCTTCCCCTTTTCATTCGCGCAATTTTCTTTCTTCTGTTACTGGTGCCGGTGAGCTTAGTCTCGGGTTCTGTTGTGGTGTTGTACTGTGTGTTGTGGGGCTGGATGTCAGGGATAATTGTACTGTTGAGAGTGTGTCTTTCTCTTGTGTTGCGGGTCTGACTCCGGGCGAATCCCCTCCGGGGTCAGGCTGTCATGCTGCGCACTGAGCCAGCGTGCTGTCTCATCCCGGCCCCTTCGGGACTGCGGGTTTCCATCCTTTTCGCACGTCCGCTCGCAGCATTCGATGACATGTTCAGATAAAAGAACATTGAAAATTTATGGTGAATAGACGGAGGAATGGGCTGTTAGCACGAGTAAAAAAATCCTGCACAGCGGCGGGAAAAGTTTCAGACTTCTCAAGGGATCATCAATGAGGTGACATGTAAGTAAGACTGCGGGGTAACTGGAAAGTTCGTGGTTTTTTGTACTCCACGATTCCAGCGTAAACATAATACTCGCCGGGCTGTAGTTGTAGCAGGCGGTGATTTTGCTAAACATAACGGACATAGAGGTGCGTTTTACAGTCAGGGCAATCAATTCTTGGGTGCAATTCACTGATTACTGCTGCCCATCTTTTATTGCAAGAAAGGCACTCACAGCGCTGAATACGTCCTGACATCGCTGGCATGCCTTCCTTATAAACATCCACATGATGAGCTGCATTGTTTTCGATATCATCGGTTAGGTTTTTTTCTGCATTCATCCTTGCAGATATTTGCCTCGGATGAAAAATCCATTTTTTAGAACGCAGATTTTCTTTAAGAAAACATTCCAGTTCGTCTACAAATCGTTTGTGTTGTGAGCCTTTTGCTGTGAAGAGCCCTGATGTGGCATCAAGGTTAATTTCAATAATGCCGCACTTATGATTTACAGGAGAATACAATGCAGGGGGGACTTCCCGGTGTTTATGAGAGAAATAGATGACAATCGAATAACCGTTGAACTCACCCATGATGTCTACAATACTACTTTCGAAAGAGCACTCTTTTTTAACGTGACTCAGCGTGATAACTCCTTCCCTGGCGATACGGTATGTTTCAAAGAATATTTCAGAAAATACACTTCCTTCCGGATATCCCTTTTGTGTGATTTTTCCGATGTGCCCGGGTGTAAAAAGCGTAAAACCTGAAGTCATTATCTGTTTAGCCATCGCTCTCACAGAAACAAAAAAAGAGTATTCGCATTCATTATCAATGCTCTTATTTTTTCGGCCTGCATGCGCAAAATGCCAGCGGTTTATATTGCCGTGTCTGGCGATGAGTGCCAGGCGACATGAAGGGCAGATACAATGACAATCTTTTCCTTGAGGGACATCAACAACGTCAACTAACGTATTTTTCTCTTCGCACAATCCAAAAGGTATCTTATTGCCAATGTCCATGATTGCAGTCATATGTATCAGGAAGGGATAGATCCACTTTATATAAATGGAAATAGTAGAACCACTGATACTTTGGTGACTCCTCCGTCTGCGCCTCTTTGCCCCTTTCGTCATTACAGCTTGCAGCATTCTTTCGAATGCGCCGCTTTATCGCGCCGTGGCCTGCGCTCATCGCATCCCGGCGAAGAGAAAATACTCGCCGGAATGTAAGGCGCAACGCCGTTTCGCCTCCCGCGACCCGTCGTTGCTGCTCGATCCTGCTCATCCCCTTAGCGCCCATTTCTCCGTTTAAGTCCCTTCGCCTGGGCTGAGACAAGCACAATCCGTCTGGCTGTCCAGGGACGGCAAGCCTTTCGCAATAAATTTGTTTCCGGCCATTCCGCACGCTCCATTAGACCGAAAAAAATTTCCCGCTCACGCCCGGACATCTGCACCGGCTCGCGCTGGTTTACGCCCTTGCGGCGAGGGTTCTCAAACGGATGAAGGAAAAGTCATCGGGAACAAACCAGCAGGCTCCCGCAAACATCAAAACCGCGGGAGGAGAAACTCAACAGATGAGGGTTTTAAAAATCAACGGCTGGCTGTCAGCGTTTTAAAAAGAAATGCCCTGTCGGAACCGACATTCCGCAGGGCTAGACACTCATTAATATTTGCGAGGTATCAACTATGTCAGTAACAAAGTCTAAAGCAAAATCCGCCCAAAAGACTACCCAGAATAAAGATATTCCGGTGGTTTCCGCAGAGCTGGAGTCCGTTCTGGAAAATGCAGAAATCCGTATGACCTCCTTTTCCCGCTTGTTTATCGGGGAGCTGAACAGCCGCCTGATCCCCCATACACCGGAAGAAATTCAGGGGTATGCCGACAGTATTCAGGGCGTCGGATTGCTGCAAAATCTGGTCGTGGTCGAGTGCGAGGACGGGCGTCTGGAAGTGGTGTGCGGGGGCGGAAGAACCAAAGCGATTGGTCTGCTGGTCGAGGCCGGGCAGGTTGACCCGGATAGAGAGTGGATACTGTATAAAGCTGTTCCCCGGCATCTGGCGCGCGCGGCGTCCATGACCGAGAACGGCAAGCGAAAAAGCATGCATCCGGCAGAACAAATCATCGGTTTTCGCAGTATGTCAGCAGACGGAAATACCCCGGCAGAGATTGGCGGATTGCTCGGATACAGCGCCCGTCATGTCCAGAGAATGTTGAAACTGGCTAACCTTGCGCCCGAATTGCTCTCGTTACTGGCCGAAAATAAACTGGACGTGGAACAGTGCCAGGCGCTGAGTCTCGAACCCGATCAGAGCCGTCAGGTGCAGGTGTATCACCAGGCGAAAGAGTCCTATAGCAACATACCTGCCCATCTGTTGAAACGCCTGATCACCGAAACCGAAATCTCGGTAAATTCCTCCCGTTTTGTGTTTGTCGGTCGCGAAGCCTATGAGGCAGCAGGCGGCGTGGTACGCGAGGATCTGTTCAGTGCCGAGGATGGCGACGGGACGGCTGACAGCGTGTTAACTGACCGTCTGGTGCAGGAAAAATTGACGTCGATCGCACAGGCGCTGAAGGACGAAGGCTGGGCATGGTCACTGGTGCGGGACGTGTCAGTGAAAGACTACGGGGAGGACAGAGTTAACTATTTGCTGTCACCGGAGCCTGAAGCACAGTACTCCGCTGACGAGCAGTTTCGCCTGGATGAACTCTACGCCACGCAGGAGGCCACTGAAACCTATGATGATGAGGCCGCGCTTCAGGTACTGATTGACGAGATTGAACAGACCGCCGCGATACGAGCCTGGACGCCTGAGATGAAAGCCGCCTGTGGTGTGGTGGTCTGCTGGGAGCGGAACGAACTGTGTATCCAGCGAGGCGTACAGAAGAAGGTTCAGGAAGACTCCGCTGACGGTCAGGATAATGCCTCTCTTCATATTCTGACCAGCAGAACCCCGGATGTGGCGGAGGGGATCAGTGTCCCTTTGCTCAAAAAAATGTCGTCAGAGCGAACACTGGCAGTCCAGGCTGCACTGGTTCAGCAGCCACAAAAAGCCGTTGCCCTGATGGTCTGGCGGTTGTGCAGCTGCGTGTTTGATTTCTGCACCACAGCCTCACACCCTTTTGAACTGCGGCTTGATGTACACCACAGCGTGCTTACCAGTGAGGCGCCGACCGGAAAAGAGGGGCTGGCCTGGAAGTTGCTGATGCTTGAGAAGGCGCGTCTGGAAGCCTTGCTGCCTGAAGGATGGAAAAAAGATTTCACCACCTTTTTTACCCTCGACGGACAGACCCTGATGTCGCTGATGGCATTTTGTACCGCCTGCTCAGTGGACGGAGTACAGACCCGTAATAACGGGCATACCCGCCAAAGCAAACTTGACGGGATAGAGGCCGCGCTGGGGTTCCATCTTCGGGACTGGTGGCAGCCAACAGCAGAAAATTTCCTCGGTCTGCTCAGTAAAAAACAGATTACTGAAGCGCTCAACGAGGCGGGGCTGACAGGCGCTGCATCGGATGCAGACAAAATGAAAAGGGGGGATGCCGCCTGCCATGCAGAGCATTGGCTGGCTGATACACGCTGGGTACCCGGCTGGATGACATCCCCTCATTCCGCAACACCGGATGTCGTGGATACCGCAACAGATACTGATGGTTCCGAAGATCCTGCCCCATACGCCGCCTGATAAACACTACGCCGCCCTGCGGGGCGGCGATAAGGAGACTTTCGCATGCAAAATTTGATAACCCCTGCTGTCCTTAAAACCATGATCCCCTGCGAACTGGAAGACTATCGCGCCGGAGGGGAAGACTTGCGCCGGAAACTGACGCATGCCGTTATGCGCGATCTGGATGCACCTCTGGCCTGGACAATGAACGGCGAGTACCGTAGCGAGTTCGGCGGTTTTTTCCCGGTACAGGTACGTTTCTCACCCGGTCATCACAAATTTCAGGTGGCGGTATGCAGTCCGGGGGAAGTGAACCCGGCCTGGATGGTCGTGCTGCTGACCGCCAGTGGACGTCCATTTTCAGTTGTCAGAACTGTTCCGGCATTCAATCCAGACCTCATCAACCATACGGTAAGTTTGATTGCCTGCCTCGATGCTGAAGGGTATTCCGCTGAGAACATCATCCGTATTCTGGCGATGGAGGGCGACCTATGATCCCGTCGAATATGTCCCTGGTACCGCTGAGTCATGAACGCCGGTGTCTGATGCAGGCGATTGCGGAGACAGAGAGAAAAGCGGAACAGGGTGGCCTGATTGCTGAATTTCCGTATGCCCGTGCGTTCTTTCGTATCCTGAAAGGGAGCAAACGCATCTCTTTCAGAGATATCAGCTATTTCTCCACGGGACTGACCGTACAGGCGCTGCGAGGGAAAAAACGGGACTGGATAGCGGTGATTGACCGTCTGATTGAGAGCCGGGGGACGTGTTGCTGGCTGCCTCTCTCCCTGTCAGATGGCTGGCGATTGTTCCCTGAGACACGGTTTCAGGGAACGGAACGCAGGCGCAGAAAGTCCGAGCTTAGTGCGGAAAAATATACCCGGCAGCGTCGAAAAGAAAGTTGTCAGCGGGAGCGTGCCTATCAGGCGTTAAAAGGACAGGCAGAAATCGAACTGGCTTTCTGTACACCTGAAACGGCGAGCGCCTGGCATGCCCGGTGGTCGGGAGCCGATTTGCGCCAGTATGATTTGGAGGACATATTTTGGCGCTGGAGCGAACGTTTTCCTTCACTGGCATCTCTGGAGCGATGGATGATGGATACTCAGCCTTTCTGACGCGTGATGGCAGAATCGAATGCGCTTGCAAAAGAAAGTTCGATAGCGGTCAGGCAACTCGAAAATTGGATGATACCCAATAAGCTAACAAGTTGAGGCAGAGTATAGGCTTAGGTGCTTTAATGGTTCTATATATAATCTATATATAATCTATATATAATCTATATATAATCTATATATAATCTATATAGAAGCCCACGATTAAATGATATATACTTTCTATATAAATTTAAGGAGAGGGAGGCATATTATGACCACTATTGCTAAAAACAATGTCATCGCGACAACAACACGCCGCTCTCGAGCGGTTAAACTCAAAACGGGAAGTTGTGAACAAACCGCGCCCAAGAAGTTTCTGTTCCAATTACGTGCGCTTGACAACGAATATGGTGTAAGCGAAGAGACTTTTTCTCGTCTTATGCAAGAACTGGATCTTAACCAAACCGAGTTGGTCCATAAAGCATTACGTTATTTAGCACGCGATGTATTGCCATCTTATCCATTGGATAACGGTCCACTGACAGATATCCAACATGCTTCTATTACCAAAATGTCAGGTATGGAAATCACAGAAGAAGATCTGGACTCTCCGTTATTTAAATAATCAGGATATACATGGCCACGGACTTTAAACAATTACCCGCATTAGGCGATATTCTTTGGTGTAAGTTTCCTCATAGCGAAGACTCAGGCAATCCGGGGCCATATCCACGCCCCGGGCTTGTTTTGAACGTATTTCCCGATATTCACGCGGTTCTCATTACTTACGGAACATCGCAGATTGGTAAAATATACGACGGGGAATTTGTCATTGATGCACAGCTTGATACCGCTGGGCTTGATGTGCCGACAAAGTTCGACATGAACCGACTTCAAAAACTCCCCTTTAATGACGTATGGTCTGAAAAGTCTCCAGGTATAACAGTGAAAATTCCATTACCTAAAATGGGCGTTATCCCTCCGGAATTTATGCCAGTCATGCGGTCTGCGTGGGCAAAACGACCGAAAAAGTAAAAAAACTTCAGCCGTTCTTATATCATCAAATTTAAGCCCCCTTCGATGGGCTTCTGGTACTGCTATTTGAGACGCGTGCTAAGCAATCTTAATTGAAGGCGGAGAGGAGATGATCACATGTGGGAGTTCATAAGAAGCAAAGTTGCAGATTTTCCGGCAGTGAAAAAAATGTCTCCGGCACAAAAAAAACGGGTGGGAGGACGGATTATTATCACCGGAACGCTCCTGTTATTCATCCTGCTCACAGGGATGTTTTTATCCCTTGAAAATCCCTGGGTGCATGTTTTGTTCCAGGTAATCTGGGGCGGTTCGATGATACTGGGTTCTCTTATAGCCTTTGAGTCTGATGAGAAACGTCGTGGCATACGATAAAGAAACCTGTACAGGAACGGTGCCTCTGGCATCGTTTCTGTGTTGAAAAATAAATTGTTTTGTATAACGTTTGCTATACGATTTTGTTGTATAATGACTGTAAAGCAAAAGCTATACAGAGGTGTCTTATGAAATCAGATATTCAACTTAACCTTAGAGCCAAGGAGTCACAGCGGGCGCTCATTGATGCCGCTGCGGAAATCCTTCATAAATCACGCACAGACTTCATTCTGGAAACAGTGTGTCAGGCTGCTGAAAATGTGATCCTTGATCGACGGGCCTTTAATTTTAACGATGAGCAATATGCAGAGTTTATCGATATGCTTGATGCGCCCGTTTCGGATGATCCGGCTATCGGGAAACTGCTGGCAAGGAAACCGCAGTGGGACGTGTAACCGCACCTGAACCTTTATCCAGTATCCATCAGATGGCGGAGTTCTTTAGCGGTGAAGCTGTGCTCGATGACTGGTTAAAGCAGAGAGGTCTTAAAAATCAGGCTCTCGGAGCGGCCCGAACGTTTGTTATTTGCAAGAAAGACACGAAGCAAATAGCCGGCTTCTACTCTCTTGCCACTGGTAGCGTCAACCATACAGAAGCCACAGGCGGTCTTCGGCGTAATATGCCTGACCCCATTCCTGTTATCATACTTGCCCGTCTGGCTGTTGATGTCTCATTCCGTGGGAAAGGGCTTGGTGCGGATTTACTCCACGATGCGGTACTGCGTTGTTACCGGGTTGCTGAGAGCATCGGTGTACGTGCCATTATGGTTCATGCGCTGACAGAAGAAGCCAAAAACTTCTATATCCACCACGGCTTCAAACCATCACAGACTCAGCAGCGGACATTATTTCTTAAACTCCCCCAGTGAAACGTAAAGATTTCCGCACCCGATCCTTCAGGGCGAGGAGATGTTGGGGAGCCATTAAACTGAATGGTACAGCGTTGGTGAATGCCTGAGTCTGGGTGTATGCCTGCACTTAACGCCTGCCTTGTGTTGAGCTCTCTCCGGTCAAACGACAAAACAGAAACCCAGACCACCTTCGGCTTCCCGTCCGTTCCGGCCGGGTCGTCAGCCACATTCCGCCAGACGACGAAAACACTGTCGTCAGTCTCCACCGAACCCCACAAGTGGGTTTCGGGCTTCGCTAGTGCCTGATGTCTACGTCAAGGTCAACCCCGTGCAGCTGACCATTGGTCAGCGCATTCACTGCTGGCGGTAAAGCTGCCAGCGCTGAGGACGCCACGTCGTTTCGACGTGTCGGGTGTGTTCATTCTCATGTCATCTCCGGTGAGCCATCTCACGTTCATTCCCGGGCGGAGGGCTGAACGTAGCACCGCCGGGTTCTCACACAAGGGGTAAATAAACTCCGCCAAAAACTTTTCGCGAAAGGAGGCAAAAACTTTTTGTCTCCGCCCCTTGTCCTCGTCCCTTCGTCGTTGCTCCTTTGCCCTTTGCCGCCAGGGAACTCACCGAGAGATGGATTAACCACCAGATAAGAGGAAAAGCAGAATGAACACACAGAACGTCAACGTCAAAACCGCCACCAAAGAATCTTCCGAAAGATGGGTTAAAACCCCGTATCTGCGTACTGATGGCTTCGTGCGCAATATTTATTCCCGTAATGCATTCGATGTCATTCGCGCTGATGTGGTGCTGGAACGTATGGAAAAGCAGGCCAACCAGGGATGTGGTTTGCATTATGAAATTTTTCAATCCCGTCTGTTACGTATGGCGATGGGCTACTTAGAGGCGCTGCCGTTAAAAGACCGACCTGTATTTATGGGCGCGGCGGGGTTACATGCTGGCGATAGAGGAAGAAAGACGTGCTCATGATGATTGTGATGCCCTAATGAACGAGCTGGCTGCTGATTATTTATGATTGCATTGGGTGGCGGCGTTGTGTTGTCACTCGTTAACCAGAAGGAAAAAAAGATGTACGCAGACCTGATCGAGTCCTCAACCGTTCTTGATATACAAGCCACCGCTGAAGCTGAACGGGCGTACTGGCTGAGCCGCGAGAAAATCGCCCTGAAAGCACCGAAAGAAATTGATGTTCACGCGTTCCATGATGCGCTGGGCGTGATGTATCCCATGAACTGGCGTAGCAGTGAAGACGGTGAATGTGAAACCTTCATGCTGGCGGAAATGGTGTGCGGGAATGTCACCGAGATTTATGCGCGGATCGGGATCAGTTATTACGTGATGCGCGATTACAGCAACCTTGACCACGCTGAGATTCTGGCTCGCGTTAAGGAGGTCACCGAGTCCCAGAAATGAAAAAAGCAGACTTTCGTCTGCTCCCTCATGCCGGTTTACACCCTAGACAAGTTGAACCGGCTTTCAATAATCGACATGGAGATGAAACCATGAATATTGAGTTATCAATCATTGCACCCTCTGAGCGGTATGTAAAGCAGTTATCCGCGCAAGATGTGCCAGTAAAAAAACAGGTGCGTATTCTGCGCGGGGATATTGCCGCCGCTGATATTGACCCGGAAATGCGCGCTCTGGGCAGACATATCGCCCGATGCCGTCAAAAAGGCCAGTCTGTGAGAATCCCTGCCATGTCCTGTAGTGACTGGGGGCATTTTTTACGGTCACTGGAACTGAAACGGGCGTTAGTCTGATGTGATATGCCGTCCCTTCGGGGGCGGCTTTTCCTGAAAAATCAGCCCGCAGCCGTTCAGCGTGGCGGGACAGATACCGGAAATGGTCTGCCAGTGCGCCGAAAATATCTCGCGTGCCTGGGGCACTGAAAAAACAGGTCACGCTGACGCGTCACCTATACTGCCTATTTTATTTCTTGGGCGTCTGGTGTTAATGCCGAAATACGGGCAGCAACTTATACCCGGATGTATGCCGGAAAGATTCCGCGCACCTGAAACTCAGAGAAAAGAGACAAAACAGCTGTAGAACATGTGTTTTTAACAAAATGCGATCAATTATTTAAATATTCATTCACCTCGCCAGAAGAGGCCAGATTAAAAAATAAAATTTTTTTTGGGGCATTATTTTTCCCGCTTCGTGCGCCGTGAACATAGCGGGTACGCTGTCTCAGCGCTGATACGTTATCGTCCTGAACCTGCACCCATAGTGCTTGTTGCCGTCGCGTTGAATTAAACCTGGGGAATATACTGTCCTGCTCTGAGGAAATTAACCATTCATCCGTTGCGGTCTTTATTCGGTGTTTAGGGCTGTCATCGCGGGGAAACCATGCACCTGGCACCCCATATTTTAGTGTCTATAATCCGCAATTTTAATAAGGCTACTTCAGGGGTAACGCGAATACGTGTTGTTGCCCTATATCGAATGCTGGCTTTGCGAAATAAATGTTTTCAATATTTAATACATCCTCTGAACCCTTTTGCTCAGACGCTAACGGTATCCATTATCTGGGTTTGAGCGTTGTTTACAGAAGCCATATCTTGCCACTCAATATACAGGAGAGAATGAAAATAAAACCGGATGGATTTTATTTTCATTCGGATCATGGATGTCAGGGGAGGGCATTGCAAACGTCGCGGTATGGAATCATTACAAGGACTGTATTGATGGCAGTGTCAGTAATGGGTTTTTCTGAAGTACAGGGGCGGTATTCAGCGGGTGGTTGTTATTTGTCGATGCGGAAAGGGCGTTGATCGTCATTTTAATTATCCGGCTCGTCAGCTGAAAGCGCTGAATGTATATGTCTTTATTATTCCCGACTCAGAGCATATTTCTGTATTAAGAATATTCCAGTGTCGATGATGCATTTACGATAAGGTTTTTTGTAAGATGCAAAATCGGAATTGTCAGAACTGAATTGGCGTAATTAATGATTGAAATGAAATATTTCACACTTTATTAACAAAAATAATCAATGCAGTATTTGATGGTATATTAAGAAATAACAGACCTGTATCGATGCCTGCTGATTTGGTTATCTTTATGGATATCAAATAAGTCCTGATCTATTCTCTGACTTCCTGCTGCTTTGTCTTCCCCCCCTTTATCGCCTTGTACGTGACTTCAATTTTTTTGGCATACAGGTATCTGCGTGTTGCCTGTTTTTCTGATAAACGGAAACCAGCGTTATAGGCTCCAATGGATTGCCAGCTCATACCCCATTTATGAAATGCCTGAGACAAGATATATGCGCCAGTATAAATGTTCATGCAGGCATCATGGGTCAGATGTTCTTTTGTAATGCCGAAATTTTCTAGCGTAGAAAAATGTTGTGAGTTGATTTGCATCAAACCAACATCAATGCTGTTGTCTGTGTTTTTACCCACAGCGGATTGTTTGAAACGAGATTCATTCCAGGATATGGCTCGCAGTAAATCAGGGTCAATTTTGTAGTCTCTCCCGGCCAAATCAAAACAATCCTCGGCATAAGAGATATTAGAAAATAACGTTAATACAAACATTCCTACGAAAATTCTCATTAAATACCCCCTGGGCCGATTTCCGGAATAACCTTAATCCATTCAAGATCCAGGAGCAAGGAATATGCACTCCTCACATCAAAATCACCACACCCCACGCAAAATTTTAATTTTGCAGATTTGCCTTTTTAAGTAATGAGTTAGCATTGAAATAATGTAAATCTTTTTTTTTACATTATTGAATCCGATTCAGTACTGAACCTAAGGCGAATCAACTGTGAATCGTAATAGGTTCAGTACTGAATCACAATAATATAATCAACATATTATTGTGAATTGACTCTAGGGTCGGTTCGTGTTGTGATTCGCTATGTGATTCGTTTATTTTCCGTGTGACTCTAGGGTTGAATCTAGAGTCGACCTGCTGGCAGGTCATGTGAAAATTTTTATTATTTGATGTGCTGATTTTAACTAAAAATAAGGAATACCTTATGGCAAAGGTTCAGGCTTACGTTAGTAATGAAACTATAGAAAGAATAGATGCTATCGTCGCAAAACGACGTGCAGAAGGCGCCCGTGAAAAAGATGTCAGCAATTCAAGTGTGGTATCTATGCTGATAGAATTAGGCTTGCGAGTTTATGAAACTCAGATGGAACGTAAAGAGACAGGGTTTAATCAGATGGAATTTAATATGGCGTTGTTTGAGAGTGTGATCAAAACCCAATTCACCGTCAATAAAGTACTGGGTATTGGATGCTTAAGCCCACATGTCCATGGGATACCAAGATGGGAGTGGCCAAGCCTTGTGGCAAATATTAAAGATGATGTTCGTGAAGTGATGAATCAGACATTCCCTAGTTTGGAAGAAGAGGAAGATTAATAAGAATTTTCTCTATGCTTGTAGTTTGGTGTGCCTATTAAACCTCACGGTTTCGTTGTAATTTTTTATTCTTTTAATTAACCACATTCAGAATAAAGAGCTGGGATAATATAATGACATTGTGAATGGTAAGGTTTATAATTTTATTCGTACGTAAAATTTGAAAAAATGTTGATGCAGAGAGATGAGACCTCTCTACATCAACTATCCATAGACACCTTAGCAGGAGGCACCTATGTGTGCATTTGATCCTAGTAGTGATGCCTGTACGAGTCAATCGCTAAGCGCGCTGATTTGTCATATAGATGCATTATATGCTAACTCTCCAGTCGCCGTCTGCGTAAGAAATCAGCGTAACGGCCTGCTTTTTTCAAATATGTCTTTCCAGCAACTTAATGAGCATTTTAAAGCATCCAGTAACAGTAACCCTTTTTTAAGACCTTATGAAGAATTAACCTATATATTCCTTCAAATGGAAATGTGGTGTATTCAGCTGGGTGAGGGATGTGTTCTGAATAAGCTTTTCCCCTATGGAGATAATAACTTCCATATCAGAATGGAGTGTCTTAAAAAGGATGATGATGATATATGTGTTTTATGGCAATTAGATAATATCATAAGCTCTCCTCTTGCTAACAGGAACAGGCAACGGTTGGATGTGTCAACTGATACACTTATTGATAAAGTGTTTTTAGATATTAGTGATATAAATCTACTTCCTTTATCATTTTATGTTCTCAAGTTCAGTTACTCGGAAATATCTTCCTTTCTTAATGTTCCCGAAAAGGTGATCAAGAAGAGAATAGAACGAGCCAAGATTAAGATATCAAATTTTTATCCTTCTTTTAGTGATTTTCTAATCGATTGTTATAGAGCTAAGAAAATATATTTTTTCATTGAGAATGTCTCTGAATATATCATGTTAAGGGATTGTTAAATCGCGCGGGGTCTTTTGACCCCTTTTCGATAATGTTTTTTTATGCAAAGATTTATTAGAGATTTTGTATAAGGGTGTCGTATGGATAAACCTATATCTTATAAGAAAGATAAGACTACCGTTTCTGTTTATCTTGAGAAGGATGTACATGAAAAACTGGTAAGTTCTAAGAATCGTAGTGGCAGAACGAAATCTAAGGAAATTGCGGTGCGTCTAGAAGATCATCTCAAGAAATTTCCTAACTATTATATTTCCCCTCAATGTGAGTAAGGAGGTTTAAACCCTGGAGTCGTGCGCAGAAATAATAATTAACTGACTAACTATTTTTAATTAAAGGAAATTGAAATGAATACTGTTTTAAGTGTTCCGGGTACTGCTGTGTCTGAAGAAGTACAACCGTCTTTATTGACTCGTGTTTTCAGTAAAACGAAAGCGTTAAAAGTTGCTAAAGCGGTATTACCTGTAGCTGCACTTGCTTCATTTTTTCCAGATGTTGCGATGGCCACAACCACTGCAACGGATTTAATGAAATCGGGTGATACCACGGTTAAAGGCACCTTTGGCAAAGGCTCCAGTGTTGTTAAATGGGTTGTCCTGGCGGAAGTCGTCGCGGGCTCCATTATGTACATGATGACCAAAAACGTGAAATTCCTTTTCGGTTTCGCGATTGTTTCCACCTTTATCACCATCGGTATGTCCGTGGCAGGATATTGACAGGAAATAAGTGATGACGGGAGACGAATTAAAGAAATACCGTTTCCCGGAAACACTGACTAATCAGTCCCGCTGGTTTGGTTTACACCTTGATGAACTTATCCCGGCCGTTATCTGTATTGCCTGGGGTTTCTGGTCCAGTAAGTTCATATTTGGTATGGCTGCAGCGGTACTGGTTTTCTGGGGTATCAAGAAACTTAAAAAGGGAAGAGGGAGCTCATGGATACGAGATCTTATTTACTGGTATCTGCCCACCTCCCTTCTTAAAGGTTTCTTTCACGATGTTCCGGATTCTTGTTTCCGGCAGTGGATTAAATAACGCAACGGGGAATGACTTATGGAACATGGCGCCAGACTCAGTACCACGCGAATTATCGCGCTGGGATTCATCTGTCTGGGAACCGTCCTGGCTCTCAGTCTGACGACGAATATTATTCAGGCTATTAATAACTACCGTCTGCAGACAGAACAAAAAGTGGCGGTCACGCCGATGCTGTATAGCGCCCCCTTTGCTGTATCGCAGAATCAGTCCGATGCCTCGTATATCGAACAGATGGGACTGAGTTTTATTGCTCTGCGTCTGAATGTCACCCCTGAAACGGTGGATGCACAGCATGAACAATTGCTCCGTTATGTATTACCGGCTTCACAAAATAATCTGAAGGTGCAGCTGGCTGAGGAAGCCAAACGGATAAAAGATAATAACGTTAACGCCAGTTTTTATATGACGTCGGTTCGTGCTTATCCGGCAGAAGGGCGCGTTGATATTCGCGGCGAACTGAAAACCTGGATAGGGGATTCCAAGCCCTACAGCGAAATAAAACATTATGTCCTGCAATTAAACCGCGTGGATGGCATTAGCTGGCTGGCACGATTTGGAGAAATAAATAATGAAAATAATTAGGCCGTTATTTATTTCAGGCTGCCTCTTTTTTGTTGCGCCTTCATTCTCTGCAACAACGGGCACGCTGGCACCGACCATTGTGCCGCTGGTAAACGGCGGGCAGGCCAACATTGCCCTCAGTAACACCGATCCGAACCTCTTCACTGTGCCAGGCGATCGCATCACGGCCATTAACAGCCTGGATGGCGGTCTGACCAATCAGGAACAGACGGAGAGTGGGGGCGCTATTCTGGCAACGGTCAGCAAAAAACCGTTCACATTCATCGTGGAAACTGAACGAGGACTGAATTTTTCTATCCGGGCGGTACCGCGCGAAGGTGGGGGCCGGACAATCCAGCTGGTCAGTGAACTGAGCGGAACCCCGAGCCCGGCGAAAGCCTGGGAGGAATCCAGCCCGTATGAAAGCGTGCTGGTTGCCCTTAACAAAGCGGTCCGGCAGAGCCGTATCCCGGCTGAGTATCAGTCCCTCCCGGTCACATCTGAAACATTGCGTGTATCAGGCGGACTGCGTGCCAGCACAGAGAGGGTCTGGACAGGGCATCATTTAAAAGTGGTGCGCTACCGGCTGGACAATCTGTCTGCCTCAACACACATAGTGCGTGAGAGTGATTTCTGGCAGCCGGGCACCCGCGCCATCATGCTCAGTAACCCGGCCGGGCCATTGATCGGCGGTGGCAGCATGCAGGTCTGGGTCACCACCTCAGAGACCGGAGGGACTCGCTGATGGCAAATTTCAATACACTGATTAAACGTAAACAGTACCTCTGGCTGACGGTCATTCTGGTGGGCGGCACCGCTGCAGTGGCAGGCGGAATGTATCTGTCTGACCTGGACTTGAGTTCAGATGAGGAGACGCCTGTACAGGGGGAACCCGCGCCGGATATGACGGGCGTGGTTGACAGCCAGTTCAACAGCAAGGTTGAGCAGCATGCCACCACGGAGATGCAGGTGACGGCGGCTGATTTGAATAAGCGGTTTTCCTCCCTGCAGGGCGAGGTCGATTTGCTCAGCAAGGCGCGTAACGCTGACCAGATAAATATCGAAAGACTCACCAATGAAAATGCCGCTATGCAGGAGCAGCTGAAGGTTCTGGGCGTGAAACCCGCTGTCACGGGTGGAGAGCCTGCCCCCACACCGCCATCGCCTGCACCGGGACCGGAAGGCGAACCGCAGCCTGCAAATTACTCGCCTTATCAGGGCAGAGGCGTTCCTCCGCCCACGGCCTTTTACCCGGGCAACGGCGCAGCGCAGCCGCCTGAGGTGAACTATCAGTCAATACCGGTTCCGAACCAAATCCAGCGCAAAACCTTCAGCTATAACAAGGGAACAAAGGCCAGAGCATTGCCCTATATCCCGTCAGGCAGCTTCGCCAAAAGCATCCTGATTGAAGGGGCTGACGCCAATGCGTCTGTCACGGGAAACGAATCCACCTCTCCGATGCAGGTACGTCTGATTGGTCAGGTTGAAATGCCCAATAGCAAGAAATATGACCTGACCGGCTGTTTTGTCGGACTGGAGGTCTGGGGGGATGTCTCGAGTGAAAGAGGGATCACGCGTACCCGTAATATCAGTTGCATTAAAGGGAATAAAATAATCGATCAACCGATTAACGGGCATGTGTCTTTTATGGGCAAGAATGGCGTGAAAGGGGAAGTGGTGATGCGGAACGGAAAAATCCTCGGCTGGGCGTGGGGCGCGGGATTTGTTGACGGCATTGGTCAGGGGATGGAGCGCGCTTCGCAGCCAGCGGTAGGGCTCGGTGCAACGGCAATGGTTGGGGCTGGAGATGTGCTGAAAATGGGTGTTGGGGGAGGTGCATCTAAGGCTGCACAGACATTAAGCGAGTATTACATCAAACGTGCCGAACAGTATCACCCCATCATTCCGATTGGCGCAGGTAATGAAGTCACCGTGGTATTTCAGGATGGTTTCCAGCTTAAAACTATTGACGAACTTGAGGCGGAGCAGAACGGTCAGCAGCAGGAACAAAATCAGGCGCCTTCCCGGTCTGACACCCAGGCACGGCAGTCCGGCAGTGGACTGAACGGATTCGATACGGATGAGATGCTGAAGAAGTTAGGAGAGCTGGACCCACGGCAATTCTCTCCGGGCGCAGGCGACAGTAATAACAACGGGTGAGAGAAGAGCGGGCAGCATTCTCTTCTCTGTCAGATTTCCGGGTAAAACCGTCATCACAGATTAAACACAGGAAATACCATGAAGGAATTAATGCTGTTAATTCCTCTGGGCAGCGCTTTGCTCTTAACCGGGTGCGCAGGCACAGAGACAGAATTTGAATGTAATGCCACTACATCGGATACCTGTATGACGATGCAGCAGGCCAATGAGAAAGCCAAATCCCTGGAGGAAA
>Ga0308165_1002967_pt1 | contig 19063 bp, 16 predicted proteins | sample PhyWR2_FD_201032 | JGI IMG/M metagenome (GOLD analysis project Ga0308165, IMG submission 201032) | Phyllosphere microbial communities from UC Gill Tract Community Farm, Albany, California, United States - DLSLW.R2 | ecosystem: Host-associated > Plants > Phyllosphere > Unclassified | place: USA...
GAAAACCTTAAAAAAATCTCTCTTTTATACCAAAATCTTTTTAAATTTTATTGTTTTTACGTTTAATCAATCATTAAATAGTGATAAACTAGACAAAAAATCGGGGTAATACCCGGTTAACAGTCGATTCGCAGTTGACTAAAAATCGTGGTAAATATTTCTAAATGAGCTCCTTATTCCTATCGTCAACAGTCCTGTTTTGTTTATTCCGAGTTGATTGCGCTCATCTCTATAGGTCGCTGCTACTTCCAGCCTGAAGTTGTACTTGGGATTTAACAAATAACTAACCTGGCCTTTAACATAGTATAAATTTGTTCCTATGCCTTGTCCTATGTGACTACCATACTGTACAGATCGGGTGTCGTAACTTTTAAAAATGTCCCCGCCATAGTTCATTCCCTCTGGGTCGAGGCCATAGCGTGCATATAATGCCTCACCTTGCAAGTCAAATCGCTTATAACTGTAGTTTAAAATACCCAAAAACTCTCTAAAGTTTGCGCCAAGCGGGTGTGCCAAAGATTGATTGTAGTTTGCATAATTTGAAATCCGATCGAAGTGAGCGTAAGTATAAGGTCGGGCCGTATTAAACTCGGCCAAATAATTCAGTCCCTTGGCTTTAAAGAGATCTGAACCTTTTACACCGAACTGAATGGCAAATTTGTTTGCCCAATAACCATTGCCGGCAAAAAATTCCTTAGCTGTAAACTCATCGAACATGAACTGACCATACAAAGTTGTTTTCTTCAATAGCTCATATTTTAGGTTAAAGCCCAGACGCATTTTATCTGGTGAAGTTGTATTGGTGTTTTCGACAGGCCTAAGAAAGATGAAAGGGTGAATATAATTAAAATCGAATCCTCGTTTACCTTCCGGCTCGGCATCGGCCCAGGTTACAGCCTGAAAAAAGCCAACTGAAAAGCGGTCGGTCGCATTCCAATCTACATAATGGGCTGCCATCCATTTGCCTCTATCACCCAATCTCCTGTCGGATGCGAGTTTAGGTGCGCCGGGATCGAGCATATAAGCAAAAATGGTTTGGTATTGCACGCTTCCCAACGTAGCACGCACCCTAAAGAATGAATAATTAGAGGATACATCAGAAAGGAGCATTGATCGATAGCCATCGCCGATGAAGTTTTTGTCGTAACCGAGGCCAAAGTTCAAATGCTTATTTGGAGAATAGGATAATAACGCGGTTACATAAGACCAGTCTTGCTGGTCTGTGGCCAACTTACCATATCCCTGACCTGGAACGACCTGGTTTTTGACGATGTAATTGTTTACATAATTGGCAAATTTCCCCTGGTTTTCGAAACCGTTCAAATAAAAAGAGAACTTCTCGCCAACGTTACCGCCCACCTGAAAGCCGCGGGTGTTCATCCATGTTGTTCTGCCTTTGCCTGCAAAATCCCGCCCCACTTGCAAGTCAGGTAGAAAGTCGGCATATATGCGATAATCATCATCGTTAAATTCGAGCAAATGTTCTTGAAAAAGCTTGCGGTGTGCCCAACTTCTTGTATTAAGGCTATCGGTTCCTGAGTTCATTAACGAATCGTATCGCATCTGCAACGCTTTATCATCGGCAAAAAAGCCTTTTATCGAAGAGTGGAATTTCGATTGCTGATCGTATACCGCCGGGTTAAGCTTCTGATAAAATTGGTAATCGTAAGGAATATTAACGTTTGGCGTAATAGTTTGCGCATTTACCTTAGAAACAAAAAAGGCCATTACGGCCATAAAAATGTATTTTCTCATATTAACTTGATCGTTGAAACTTGATCGCTATAGAATTTGATCCAATTCTTCAAATACCGAATTTTTACTCTTAAACTCGGGAACCAACTTTTTCATATTTATTACGACTTGTCTATCGTTGTTTAATTTTGCAGAATTAATCAGTGCATACAATTGCTTCTCTACATCGGCAAATACGTACTCCCTCACTTTGCCAATCATAATTTTTTCGTGGTGGGTTGGCATGGTGTTTTCGTTATCATTTAACAACTCCTCGTACAGCTTTTCACCGGGGCGCAATCCTGAGTATTCTATCTTAACATCAACATTTGGCTCCAGTCCTGCAAGTCTGATCATTTTTTTTGCCAGCTCAACAATTTTAACGGATTTGCCCATATCGAAGATAAAGATTTCTCCACCTTTTCCCATACAGCCGGCCTCTAACACAAGCCTGCAAGCCTCGGGGATAGTCATAAAGTAGCGTGTAATCTCTGGATGGGTAACCGTTACCGGCCCACCTTTTTCAATTTGCTGTGTGAATCGTGGAATTACAGATCCATTTGAGCCTAAAACGTTCCCAAACCGAGTGGTAATAAATTTTGTAATCGGCTTCACATTGAGATCGTTGATATATTGCAGTCCGTTGCTGAAGATGAAGCCGTCGGTACTTAACGAATTATTTAAAGATTGGACATAAATCTCTGCTATTCTTTTCGAAGCTCCCATTACATTCGTCGGGTTCACCGCTTTATCGGTAGAAATCATCACAAACTTCTGAACGCCAAATTTAACTGCCTTATCGGCTATTGTTTTTGTGCCTAAAACATTGGCCTTGATTGCCTCGGCGGGATTATCTTCCATTAAAGGAACGTGTTTATAGGCCGCAGCGTGGTATACATAGTGTGGCTTATAAGTCTCGAACAGTTTCTCCATGCGTTGCTCATCGCGAACATCGCCTATAAAAGCATGGAAATTTTTTGTTTTGTTGGTCTCCTCGAGTTCAAGGTAAAGCTCATGTAAAGCAGTTTCAGATTGATCGCAAAGGATGATCAACCCAACATCGAACTTAGAAAGCTGCCTAACAATTTCACTACCGATGGATCCTGCTGCACCCGTAATCAAAATGCGTTTCTTATTCAGCATTTGTCCGATGCCTTCTATATCGATCTTGATTGGCTTTCTGTTCAGGAGGTCTTCAATATTTAGCTTCTGAATCTGTGCTGACTGTAACTTGCCATTCGTCCACACATCTGCAGGCGGGATATTTAACACTTTGACGTCATTCTCGAGGCAAAGATCAACCACCTGGTCTTTTACATCGTCGGGAATGGTGTAAGATGCAAAAATGATTTCGTCTAACTCGTGTTCGCTTATAAGATAAGTCAACTGCTTGGCATCGAGTATTTTAATGCCATCAATCGTCTTACCTATTTTTCGCGAATCGTCGTCTACAAAGGCAACAATACTTTTGTTTACGCTTCCATCGTGATCAAAAGTTCTTTTCGTAGCTAAGCCTGCTTCACCAGCGCCATAAATGATTACTTTCTTTTTATCGAGGCTGAGATTTTTAATATATAAGAAAAAATACTTAATCAATACCCTGTAAGTCATTAACAGCAAAAAGCTGGTTAATCCATTACTGATTAATATGGTTATTGAAACGAGCGGGGTACTGAAAAATGTGAGTGCGATTAAATTTAAGATAAAAAATGTACCGTTACCGATCACTACAGCAATCAGTATTCGAAAAGAATCCTGAGCACTGGTGTATCGGATAATACCGGTATAGGTGCGAATATGAAAAAAAACAGCGATGTTAATTGCGCCAATTATCAAAAGATTTCTGGCCAATTCAGGCAGATTAATAAAATCAAGGTCCAGATTATACTTAAGTAAGTAAGCAAAAACAAACGAACAGGTGCATATCGTCAAATCCAATATGAAAATGACCCAGCGTGGGACGATATTAATTTGAGTAAACAAAATTCAATAGGTAAGTTTTAGTAAAGGTACATATTAAAACAAGTTTAATACAAATCTAATTCCATAACAGCATCGTTTGTAAATTCGGCTGGAATTTCGAGCAGTCTTTCTACCGCAGAACAGGCAGCGATGGTTGCGCCTATCCCGACTTTAGCTCCTCCGCCAATATAAGCGTTCGGATAAATGCTGACAAAATCATCGAGTACCACATCGTGATCGATAGTTACATTGGCGTTAACCACCACATGTTTACCAATTATGGCGCCTGATTGAATTACTGATCCGGCTAAAACGACACTCGCTTCGCCAATGACAACATCATCGGCAACTGTAGCCCTTGGATGGATGAGGGTGCCGAATTGATGCGCAATGTTGTTGGCAACATCCTTCCTTAATTGATTGTTCCCAATGGCAATAATTATTTTTGCGTGTGGAGCAATGTTTTCATTGTAAGAGAAAACGGGAACATCGTTAATGGACGACAAAGATGGGTTGTCGTCGAAATAAGCAATCACGTTGTCGCCGGTTAATTTAATTGCATCTGCAATTACTCTGGCGTGACCTCCACCTCCATAAATAATCCAATCAGTCAATACTTTTATATTTAAGTAAGCGCTGTTTCCCCTCCATTTTAAAACGGACGATCAGAAATAGCATTGCTGAAGCGATAATCAAAAACAATGCCGATAGCAGATCAGTTCCTATAAAATTAATAATTGTGAGATTAATGATTAACTGTACACCAATATAAATCGCCACAACGAGTAGGTGGGGTAACTTTTTTTCGTTTGAAAGAAACTGATAAAAGTGACTTCTGTGTGCCTCAAAAATATTTTCTTTCCGAATGGCTCGAAAAGCAATTGTTGTTACAGTGTCTAACCCATAAAACAATAATAACAAAACGTAGCTGAAATTTTGAGTCTGTATAATTAGCTGGCCAAGGAGAAAAACAATGATGAATGCTATACTTACGCTACCAACGTCGCCAGCAAAACACTTTGCCTTTTTTCTGAAATTGAAAAAATTAAATACAAGTAACGAAAGGCCCACCACGATTAATAGTTCGGGCGAGGTGAAGGATACGATGTAGTCGTTGATGTAATATAATGTAGCGATTGCTAATAAACTGTATCCTCCGGTGATCCCATTTATACCATCCATGAAGTTATAGGCATTGATGGTGCCGATTACGAAAACCAAAGCTATGGGCAGCCAAAACCAAGGAAGGCTAAAAAGTTCCCATTGATAAAACATCAACAATACGGATAACAAATGGATGGCTAACCTTATTTTGTTATTAAGCGTCAATATATCATCCAAAAAACTGATCAGACTGATTGCAAATAAACCGAGGACGAAATAGGGATATGGAAAACCAAAGGCACAAAAGAATATTAATGCGGCCAGCGTAAAAATAATTCCTCCACCACGAATGGTAACCGCAGTGTGCGAGCTACGGTGGTTGGGCTTATCGATAATGTTGAAATGATCGGCTAGCTTAAAGTAGAGGATTTCGAGGGAGAGAAGAACCAGCAGAATAAAAATGATAAAAATTAGCGACATATTATTAAAAGAACAAAGATAGGGAACTAGGGCTGTTTTTTATTTAGCTTATTTTAAATCCTTTTAAAACAGGGGTTGGGCTCCAACCGATCTTCTGCCTAGCAAGTGAGTCATCAAAAGTTAGATCCGAGTTGATCTTTTGCAATTTATTAGAATTAATGGGAAATTTATTTCCAACTATATCGCCAATCCAACCCGATAGTTTAGCAATCCAATTGGGCATATTTAAAGAAGACGATTTGTTTAATTGATTTGAAATTAAATTTGACAATTCGAAAAATGATGGATGATAACCATCCGTAAGATTGTAGATACCACCTATTTCCGCAGCAATAGGGATTATTCTGGCTACATCTTCAGCTAACACCATACTTTTTTTTGCTTTCCCTCCCGCTATATTAAAATAATAACCTTTTTTTATGCCCTCAATCATTGCGCCTAAGTTGCCAGGTGGATTTTCCCCTAGCAATAAAGGAAGCCTAAGAATAGTACAAATTACCTTGTTTTTAGCACACCAAGCTTGAACTAAGTGTTCAGCTTGTATCTTGCTTAAGCCGTATGGATCTTGAGCATTTAAGCTATGATTTTCAGTAATCATCTCACCAGACTCGATCCCATAAACAGCTACCGTACTAATAAACACAAATGATTTTGGCAACTTTTCTGATTGTTCCAGGCCTTTAAGCAAGTTTGCGGTTCCAGTTAGGTTAACATCGAAAAATGCTTGTTTTTCCATTGCGGTTTTCGGAACTGAATGTGCTTTGCCGGCGCAATGAATTGTTAAATTAAATGACTGTAAATTGGGCACTTCTTTAGTAATATCTGCAAGAATGTCCGAGTCTTTCCTCGACATAGTTGTTATCTTGTGCTCGCATAGCAATTGAGCTAAGCAATGTTTCCCAAGAAATCCCGAAGCGCCCGTTATCAAAATATTCATTATTCTTATAAATTTATATTGTCTTTCGATTTATTTTAAATACCGTATTGCTGTCGGGTTTTAATACAGGATTCTCCCTTAACCTTAAACCTGCGACTCCTTTTATAGTAAAGTTTTGAATTTATTATTGGCATGCTTTATGCGTAAAAAACGTTTAATTGAATGCAAGTTACAAATAATAATTATATGAGTTAATACAATAATTGACATGAAACATAGCCTATACGCGTTCGCAGCATTGATTTTTTTAGGTATACTTACTTTAAGTTTAACAGTTAAACGCACTGCCTCAAAAGTAACTGGTTTCACTCTAGCAAGAACTTCAAAAGTAGTTAATGTAAAATTTTTCGGTGCAAAGGGTGATGGTATCACAGATGATACTCAGGCAATTCAAAAAGCGATCGATGAGACTTCAAAATCAAAAGTAACTTTATTTTTTCCGAAAGGGATATATATTATTAAATCCCATATTGACAATTGCAAGGAATTAAATTATTTACGTAACGAAGGGGGTATCCTTATAAAATCCAATAGCCATTTAAAACTAGATCCGTTAGCTACACTGAAAGCTGTCAGTAATGGAGAGCGACAATATAATATCGTTAGAATATGGAATGGGCAAAATATTACTATTGAAGGCGGTACAATTCTTGGAGAAAGAAATACACACAGAGGTGATGATGGAGAGTGGGGCTATGGCTTAGCTATTTTTGGTTCCAAAAATATCATTATTAAGAAGTTATCTATAAAAGACTGTTGGGGTGACGGGATTAATTTACAAGTTAGCGAACCTGAAATGCAAACCAACAAAAATATTATTATGCGAAATGTTATTTGTTCGAATAATCGCAGGCAAGGAATGTCTATTGAAGCTGGAGAAAACCTTGCGTTCGAAAATTGTATATTTGAAAAAACTCATGGTACAGCCCCGAAATCAGGGGTTGACATTGAGCCTTGGAATCAAAATGTAGTTATTAGGAATATAAAGTTTTATAAATGCTCCTTTAAAGATAATTTTGGGAACAACTTCCTTATTAATTACTCAAAAATAATTAATCTGGTGGTCGACAGATGTACTTTCACCGCAACCAAACCTACAAGTGTCGCTCAACACATCTATTCAACATCTTCAAATAATGCCTCCTTCACTATTAGTAATTGCTATTTTGACAATAACGTGGAAAATATTCTACTGCGAGGAGGAAAAGGTAAATTTTTAAAAAATCAATTCAATCAAAAAGTCACGATCAACTATCCAGAGGATAAAGACGAAATTAATAAAACTGACAGCATTTATTTTGAGGGTAATAAGTTTACTAATGTAGTTTTGCTTGCAAGTAAGCTTAACAAAATGACTTCTTTAAAAAATAACGAATTTGTCTCTAATAACACCTTATTTTTGAACAATGACAAAAGTGTGGTAATTGGAAATAAATTCTATAACAACAGTGAATCGAAATTTATCGCTTCAAGTAAACAGACCTGCCTTTTATTGGAGAATAATACTTTCCAAAATAATGCAACTGCTGCTGTTGAAGTATATAATAACGCTACTATAAAAAACAATTCATTTATAAATGCGAAACAGGGGATTCTAGTATTTCCAGCTGCGACCAACGTTACCGTAAAAGGAAATTCCTTTAAAAAAATGCAGGATATTGCCATCAACTTCTTAGACGAGAATCTTTCAAGAAAAAACAAATTTATCCATGTATCAAATAACATAAGCGATGCTAATGAAATCATAAATCCAAGACTTCGAGAGATTTTGCAAAAGGACCATCGGAACGTCGTTAAATAAATCAAACATAAATGTTCCTAATCAACATAAACTAATCTTTCATAAATTCCAATGATCTGCGTTATCATAATTTTTTGTGTGAATTTCGTTCGATACCTTTCACGTGCATTCACTTGATAGGCCTCATATTGAACCTCATCACGATCTATCTCCATTATTGCATTTGCAATTGCTTCAGCATTTTCGACTGGAACAGTTATGCCAGTTACTTGATGTTGATTTACCCAATCCACTCCTGATCCTTTTATTCGTGTAGAAACTATAGGTAAGCCATATGCCATTGCTTCTACTTGAACTATCGCATAGGCTTCAGTCTTGACAATTGAGCTCAACGCAAATAACCTTGCGTTGTTAAAGTACCATCGCTTATCAATTTCAGAAATCTTACCCACTAATTTCACCTTGTTAGCGAGATCACCAATTTCAATTATTTTCTCAAGCTTTAATCTCTCAATTCCCTCTCCAGCAATAACAATAACAATGCTTTCCGGCAAATACTTACTCGCTTGTACAAGGTATTCAAAGCCTTTATAATAAGCCAAGCGACCTAGAGAGAATATGATCGTTCTATTATCATATAATTTAGCCAGGTTATGGTTAATAGAACTATTCGGTCTTACATCAACGTCGATTCCTATAGGAACTATGACAACTTTTTCGTTATATTTTTTCAAAAAAAAGGAGTCGTCTACATAATTGGGAGAGGTTGCTATGATAGCATCAGCTCTTTTTGCAATCCAGTTTAACAAGGGTTTAAAAAAGAAGTAAATAATCTTTTGTTTTAAAATATCGCTGTGCCAATGCAGTACTATCTTAGTTCTTGGCCTTACAACGAATATTGCCAAGGCAGCCATTGGGTCAGGAGTATGTAAATGAATAATATCATAATTTCTCCAAATTCTAGCTAATACCCTCACCAGCTGGAACGATAAGAGGGTTGAGAACTTTTTAGCAATTAGCTTCGTTCGAAAAATTTTGCCGCCGTACTTTCCATCGTCTTCACTGTAGGCGAACTTATCATTTACACCTAGGGCGTCACACTGTATTTGCTCATTGTTTAAACCTTCCGTAAGTAACTGGATTACTACCTCTACACCACCCAAGTTTACAGGGGGATAAGCCTTTCCTAATTGCAGAATTTTCATAACCTACTTTTTGACCGAAATAATAACCCTTCTAAAATATCTGACTAAAGAATAACAGGAGGCTAAAAAGTAATATTGTAGCGATATTATTCTGTTATCGTATAAATGACGAAAGTTAGATAATTCTCCTTTCTGCATTAACCAAAGATTTGATGATAATCCAGATTCTCCAAAGCTTGCTTTGCCCCGCTGATTTTTGGCCATTATCTGATTAATGTAAATTGTAGGATGGTTTGAACAGATTTTTAACCATAACAGATAGTCTTCAGAATATCTTTGCATTTCATTAAACTTGTACTTCCTAAAAACACTTGTTTTACCTAAAACAACAGGGGTGAAAAAATAATTCTTAAAAAGCAACTGGCGTAAACTAATATCCCTGTAAACCACATTGCTATCAGCTATCCTCAAAACCTCAAAGGCTCCAGCTACCATTGCTAGTTCTGGCCTATCGTTGAAAAATTCCAACTGTCGATTAAGCTTATTTGGGAACCACTCATCGTCAGCATCTAAGAAAGCAACGTATTCTCCACCTGCTATGTCAAGTCCAATATTTCTCGCAAAAGATGGTCCAGAGTTTTCAATTGACACGTATATATATGTTATCCCCACTTTCGTTTTCCCATTTATATATACTAATATTGTCTCCTCAGTTTTGTCAACTGACCCATCATTGATAAGAATTATCTCTACTGGCGAGTAATCCTGTGCAATAACTGAGTCTATTGCTTTAGAAATAGTATCACTATTATTATAACAGGGTATAATTACCGATACCTTTTTATTTACTGGCCTAATTGACACGCTCATTAATAAGTTTTTTCAATCTATTATTATAAATTTCCCATGTCGCTTCTCTTAAAATTCTATGTCTTGCTTTAGCAGATTGTTCCATCAATATATCTCTGTTAAAAAATAATATTTCAAGTAGGGATTGTAGCTGCATCTCATTATCTTGCTCTATCAACCAACCACCCTCTTCGTTTTTTATTGCGTCTGGAATCCCTCCAGTGTAAGTACCAATTACTGGAATCCCGCAACTTTGGGCTTCTAAAAAGACTAATCCAAAACCTTCTACAAATATATTATCTAAAGACTCTCTAGAACATAAAACGAACACATCGCTCTCTCGATAAAAATCTGCCAGCTCATCATCTGGTATAAATCCATGGAAATTTACAATGTCACTTATGGCAAGTGTTTCTACCAGATCTTTCAAGTATTGCAAATCTGGCCCTGTTCCTGCAATCTCCCATCGAATATCCCTTTTAACGATTTCAGGAAGTTGTGCTATCACTTTTGCTATAAAATCATGGCCTTTAAACTTCTCTATCCGGGAAACCGAACATAGCCTAAAAGTATGAGATTCTGCTTTTTTCAATGATGGCCTAAATACCTTTTCATCCACTGCCAAGGGTAAGGTAATTACATTTGCACTACTGCAAGTTTTTTGCACCAAAGAACTTGTATATCTGCTATTTGCAATCACGGAACTGGCTGCTCCAAGCACAATTTTCGCGTACCTAGGAAGCCAAAATTCTTTTCGAAATTTAGATGTACCAGCCAACAGTTCAGTACCGTGTGCTAAGATAAATACATTTTTAAAGCCTGCCACTAAGGCTAAAAAACCTTCGGGATGCCATTGAGAACAAATAATGTCGATACTACCTTTATTACTGATTTTTTTTAATACATAAAAAGCTTTAAGCTCTGCAAAAACTCTCTTTGCAGGAAGTTCAATTATCTTCAGTGATTTAGTATCGTAAGTGTGTGTAAGCCCATTTTTTTTAGTGGTTAAAACTATAACCTCATTATAGTGGGATTCCATTCCCATTGCAATAGCCCAACATAGCCGGGCTATTCCGCCATCAAATGGTGGAAAATCGTATGAAAATACAATAAGTGATCTATCCATTATTCTAATTGTGGTCTTGCGTAATCTTGATTGATCCAAATTCCTTTATAAGGAACAAATAATTGTGGGTACAATTGGATCGATTGTCTAAAATAAAATATTGACATTATTAAATAAGCTCCCAAAATTAAATTCTTAAAAATCTTATCTTTAAATAGAGATAAAAGAAATGTCATTAATACAGGTTCCATAATATTAAAGTACAGATTTGCCCTTCCCATTACGGGGAGCTGCTTAAAAAGAAAAAACATTACAACACTAAACAAAAATCCATTTAAGCAAATATCGTAATACATATGCTTAGACCTAAATTTATTTGCAAGGAATAAAAATACAAAGGCAATAACAAGTCTTTTTAAAACACCAAAAACAGATCCCTCTATTTGATCGCCACCACCATAGAATTCAACTTTTCCCGACGCCGTTTCACCCAATAAACTTGCCACACCAAAAATTTTGCCTGGCAGATTTGACAACCCAAAAGCTACAGAACATACTATGGCCACAATCCAAATCCAAACAGGAATTTTCTTAGTAAAAAAAAGATATAACACTAATAAGATTGCCGTAGTATGAAACGTCATAGCTAAGCCAAGGAGTAAAAAGAAAGCGAGAAAGTTTTTCTTAGTAAGTTGAACAACAGCAAACAGACCTATTGCAATAGCAAGAAGCTGCCTATTCGAGCCAGTCATACCTATGTAAATTGCAAAATAGAGCGTAATAGCGAGTATGAAGTATTCCTTTACTAAATGTTTATAGGAGAGGTACAAAAAAGATAAAAAAATTAAAGCATGAATAATTAGGAAGATGCTATAATCCGGAGAGATAAGGTGAATGAGTCTAGTAAGATAGACGTACCCTATTTCAAAATCTTGGTTTTGCTCTAATAGTCCTACGTTTAGTTGTGAATTAAAAAACTTTAGATACGGGTCCCAGTCTGTTGCAGTTTCCCAGCGCAATCCTATTACTAGAACAAGCATTAAGAAACTTGCGAAGCCCATAATATTTTGCCCAGCTCCAAATCTACTGACAAAACGCACCTTGTTCACTTCCATAAAAGAAAACAAAAAAAAGCTAAGACCTAACGCGATATATAATACCATCTTAAATAGCCTCTAATATCTGCTGAACCCGAATGTCATAAGTATGATGAGCTTTAAAATGTTCATATTGTCTTGCCGCAATTCGATGCCTGAGCTCGGGCTTATCAAGATAAAAATTAATCAGGTCTATTGCCTCGTTGATGTTATTATAAGTGAATTCCTGAGGGTCAATTGGACTATAATTTTCAATAGATTGTTTATAATCACAGATTTGAAACCCACCAATACCATTTATTTCAAAAAATTTCGCATTAACAGATTCAACTTCAGCATAATGAAAGTTATTAAATACAATTTTTGCCCCATAAAGAAGTCTTGATTTTCGCTCTCCGGTAATAAATTCGTTATTGAAGTGAGCATCAATAGATGTTTTTCCAAATCTCCAATCTGGACTGCCATATAGAGAAACATTTACATTAGCATTAATTAGCTTTTGAACCATATTACTCCTATATGGATACATTGTACCAAAAGTTAATACATCTATAGCCGTTTGATCTTCAATACGCAGCCTATCTCCAATAGGAGGTTTATGCAATCGTTGATTAAAAGCCTCGGGCATGTGTTTAGCATTTAAGCCCATCTTATCTTTCATAAATTTGACCATAAATGGGTCTTTCGTGAAGTACACATCGTATGGTGATGCAAAAATCTCTTGGTTTTCTAGTGTTGTTAGTTGATCTGGATTTAGGTGCACTACTGGAGTATTTGGAAGGGCATTTTTTATTTGCTTTACACATTCTGGGTGAATAAACCTATATGTACAAATTACCAAATCAGGCTTTTCCTCAATAATTATTTCTGCAGCTTTTCTCCCTAAATACCGGCTATACTTTTTGAAAAATTTAATGGCCCAATAATTATAAATGTAGGGCATATTTACAAAGTCTTTAATATCAATATGTACTACCTGGTGGGATAAATGGTTCAATGCATCTTTAGTATGATATTCTAAGCTATCAAAATCTTTACTCCCAAATAATGCTACTTTCATTAATATATTTTTTTTATAGATGAAATGTATTGTTCGTTTTCTTTTTTTGCGTAATTGCGATTGAATCTGCTTAAAGACAATATCAATTTATCGACAAATAGGAATATTCGATATTTTTTGAGCCAGTTTTTTTTTAAATAAAGAATTCTGCTAGAATGCATAACAATTCTTTTTCTATTAGAGTAGTCATTTATCTTGTTTGACGCATCTTCTAAGTGAATTATCTTTGTAGTTGTAACTACATAATTTTTAAGTCCGTTTCTAGCCATCTTTAACTGTAAATCACTTTCCTCATAATACATAAAATACATGGGATCAAACCCCCCGTATTTTTCAAAGATTTCTTTTTCTAAGAACATATCGGCCCCTATTACATAATCGACATTAAAAAAAGGCTCTTTTTTTGAGTCATCAGATTTCCGTCTGTTTGGTATCAACTTTTGAACCAACGGCAATCTTTTCAAATTCTGAAAGATTTCCGATTTTACATCTGGAAAATTCTCGCCGTAACCATTTATCTCCCCATTTACATCTATAAGTAAACAGCCTAGTACCCCAATTTTTAATACCTCTTGCTTTTCTTTATAAAATTCAAATAAATTTTTAATAGAATTCTCTATCAGTACGGTATCAGAATTCAGTAAAAAAACAAACTTGCCGATTGCGTGACTAACCCCCAAATTATTAGCTTTCCCAAATCCTAAATTGGTTGGACTTTTTATGAAGGTTATATCTTTTCTCTTCTCAAATAACTCAACCGAATTATCTATAGAGGCGTTGTCAACTAGTATTATTTCATATCTTAAATCTTTGGTATTGGCAATAATAGATCTTATACAATTTTCTGTTATAGTCTTTGTGTTATAGTTTACTATTACAACAGAAACATCAATCTCGGTAATTATTTTCATCACTAATATATGAAATGTCCTGCAGCGATTCTATCGGCTCATAAATCAACTCAATATGTTTCTCAATAAAGCCTATGCCCATGTCGCTTATATTTATAGTCATCAACCTTTCAATAACCTCGTTAGAGAATCGGTACTTAATAATTTTTGCTGGGTTACCAGCAACTATAGCATACGGAGGTATATCTTTAGTTACTACTGATCCGGCGGCTATTACCGCACCTTTACCTATCGTCACTCCAGAAACTACTACTGCCCCATACCCTAGCCAAGCCTCATCCTCAACGATAATGGGTCCTTTAGAGTAAGAGTCGCTACCACTTTCATTAAGCAAAAAAGTTTTTATAGGATATGTTGTCAAATTTTTATGGTAGTGATTACCTCCTAATAAAAACGAAACGCAATTCGCTATTGATACATAGTCGCCAATGCATAGCTGCTCCTTTTTCAAATCATCATATGTAAACACGTTCAATGCTCCATAAGAACCTTTCCCTACTTTTACAAGCTCAATTGGAAATAATCGATCTGTCGACGTTAGGTTATGTTTGTTTCTGGCGCGCCACCTACTTTTAAAGATTTCTAATTTTAATATGGTTATCAAATTAAAATAGAGTCTGCCAAATAATTTTATTAAAATCATAATGTATAAGGGTTAACTCATTTAATACCTGATTTTCAAATAAATTAAACATTGAATATACAGTATAGGTAGCAGTATAATCGACTTACCGGTCTTTCTCGGAGTAAGCTATTAATTCGTCGACTTGTAGATTGAAAGTTTCTTTCGCTTTAGCTACCGTATCTATGTAATCGCCAAATTTTTTGTATTCACCTTCATAATCCAAAAATATGTTGTTGATCACTTTTTCAAAAATAGCCAAATCAAATTTTTGTTCATCAAAACGAAATTCATCATTAATTGGAATATCCCCTTTAAAAAAAGCAGAACCACGGTTGCCGGTAAGCACGCACAACCCTGCCGATACTGCTTCCCTTGGTATCTTATCTCTGCCTGGATGGTTTCCGAAGTCAATATAAACCTTTGCTTTGCCCATCAAATTTGCAATTTCTTTATAGGTCATATTTTCAATTGCTTTCCACTTAAACTGCGGTAACTTCACCATCAGCATCTTAACAAATTCAAATCCCTTTTTAGGGTTATACAAAATTATATCTTCCCTTATAGCGTTATTTTCTTTAACCACAAACTCACTGTTGATGTAATCAAACAAATTTTGTACATTACGAAATCTGTGGTACTGAAGAAAATTCTCTGCATAATAAGATTGACATAGGTTGATAGCTTCAAGTTTCTGCAGTTTTTCTAAAGTTGTATTATTCTTTATAAAGTTATAGCCATCTTTTAAATAATAAATTTTTGCCTTCAACGAACGGACAAACAACTCCGGTTTATGCTTAAGATAATCCACAACAGATAAGTAATGGGTAGAACAGCCGAAAAAATTATCTACACTTAACCACCACAGTGCAATTGTAACGTTTTTGAAGTGGAACGCTCTATCGAACAATGCTTCGTATAATACAAGTGTATTACCTTTCGTGTCTTCGACCTTTTGTGCTGTTTTAATATTGTATTTGAGATAAACGTCTGGGATTTTTGCATCTTGTTCTGGGAAATAAACAATATAGGCGTCTTCTCCCTTGTTATTTAACGAATCGCAAAGCTGATGTAAGCATTCTTGACCGCCAGTAACGCAATTACTAGGGGCATATATATAATATTTATTTTTCAATTTCTAAATCTTTAAATTTTGCAAGTGCAGCACCAATTACCTGATGCATATCATAATACTTATATTCGGCCAATCTTCCTCCAAAAATAACATTCTTCTCCCGAGCGGCCAAGTCTTTGTACAGTTTAACGATACTCTCATTTTTTGTATCATTTACTGGATAATAAGGCTCCTGACCTGTCTCCCACTCTTGTGGAAACTCCTTGGTAATTACCGTTTTTTCCTGCTGTCCAAATTCAAAGTGCTTATGTTCAACTATTCTGGTGTAGGGTGTTTCTGCGTCAGTAAAATTCACAGCTGCCACCCCTTGAAAATTTGACTTGTCTAACACGGTATGTTCAAACCTTAAACTGCGATACTCTAAATTACCAAATTGGTACTCATAAAACTCGTCTAATTTGCCTGTATAAATAACTTTGTCGCAAACATTAATTAGTTCTTCTTTATGGTCAAAAAAATCAACAGCCAATCTAACTTCTATTCCCTGTTGAAGACCCTCAATCAATTTATTATAACCACCGATTGGGATACCTTGATATTTATCATTAAAATAATTATTGTCATAAGTAAATCTTACGGGCAATCTTTTAATGATAAATTTTGGAAGATCTTGGGCGGCTCTACCCCATTGCTTTTCAGTATATCCTTTAATCAATTTGGTATAAATGTCTGTTCCTACTAAACTTATGGCCTGCTCTTCTAAGTTGCTGGGGGTTTTATTGTCAAATGCTTGTTTTTGGCTTTCAATAATATCATGCGCTTCTTGAGGCGTTTTGACCCCCCAAAGTTGATGGAAAGTATTCATGTTGAAAGGCAAATTAAAAAATTCGCCTTTATAATTTGCGATAGGAGAATAGGTAAATCTATTAAATTCAACAAAGCCGTTAACATAGTCCCATATTCTCTTGTCATTGGTGTGGAAAATATGGGGCCCATAAACATGCACGTTGATTCCCTCTATATTTTCGCAATAAATATTTCCTCCGGTATGTTTCCTTTTGTCTATAATTAAACATTTTTTGCCTATTTTAAAGGCCTCTCGAGCAAAAACGCTCCCAAATAAGCCCGCACCTACTATTAAGTAGTCATATTGTTTCACCATAATTTATATTTTAAACAGTAATAATACATTTGGAAAGCGACTAAGATTTCCGTGGTTAAGGTGATGATGCAGAGCGAATAAATATTTACAAAATCAAATATCCAAACCAGCAAGAATTGACTAATAAAAATAATTCCTGAAAGCATAATGGTTCTGCTGAAAGCTTTATTATAACCAAATGGAATTAAATTTAAGGTACCAAAAACGTTACTTGCAGCAACAATCGGGAGGGTTATACAAAGAATCCGTATCACCCACTCAGATTCTAACATCTTTTCTCCACCCAAAATTAGAATCATGGTTTTTGAAAATAATAGACAGATCAACATTAAGACAAAATTCACTAATAAAGAGAAACGAAATACACGTTTGATGAATTTCAAGTTTTTTTCAATACTTATTCGTGAGAAGACAGTTTGACTAATTATTGACTGTGGTATTCGGAAAATCCCAATTATTTTTTCGCCAATGTCATAATAAGATACTTGTTCCATACCCAAGAAACTACCTATCAAAACCTTGTTGGTGCTTACATATACTTGGACTGAAATATTTGACAGAAAAACAGGCATTGAGGCTTTAGCATAATTTAAAATAATAGAAAATTTCGGCATGAAAAACCGTATTTTGTGCTTCCGAAAAACGATGTAAAATGAAAATATGGCAACGACAATGGTGCCCGCCAAATTCAAAATAGGTACTTTTATATAGTCAACTTGCGTTTTTATAAAAATAAATGTAGAGGCGAACACGATTAATTTACCCACCAAAGCAATAATTGAGATTAATTTCATTTCTTCAATACCTTGGAAATAGAATACTGGAAACACAATTTCGTAGATACAAAGCCATAATGTAGCTAAATAAAGTATCTTATAGTTTGCAGCTGGTTCATAAATAAATATGAATGGCAAGAAAATAGCTAGACATAATGCAAAAAGCAAAAGTTTTGTAATTATAACACTTGATACAATTTCTCCAATCTTTTCTTTATCGCCTCTATTTATACTGATATCCTTGGTTGCAATAATATTAAAGCCAAAGCCAATTATTATAACAAAATAACCTACTACCGCTTGCGAGAAAACAACAGCACCATAGTTTTTTACGCCCAATGTTCTTATCAAATACGGATAGGTAACAATTGGCAAAAGCATACTTGCAATCTGAAGGAAAGTTAAATAAGAAAAATTTGAAATTAGCTTCTTATTTGTTTTTAATATATCTACTAAACTAGCCACTTCAGTTCTTAAGAAGATCAATTATACTTTTATGCATAATCAAAAAGATTGAGATTAGAATGCAAAATATTACACTTACCGCGACAGCGCTCTTTGCTTTACTATACCTATTTACCGATAGGGGATATATCGGTGTATCAACGACCTGTATCAACGGAGTTTCTTTCAACAAACTCATTTTAGTCATCTCCAAATTTTTAACCATTTCAGCTAAAATCGATTTATTGGTCTCAGCTGAAAACTGGGCCTTTTGCGATGGCACCGCCCGCTGAACTTGTCTTGTTGGATTTAAGTTAGGGGTGGCATCTGCTATTGCAACAGCTGCATATATTGAACCATTCATTACCGCCCTAACAGAATCCGTTTTGTGTTGAAGAATCTGTACGTTTTGCAAAGTTTTTTTTGTTTTTGTATTGACGTAAAATTCATTAACAGTTTTTACGATTTCGTCATTGAATGCTTTTGCAAAAAGCTCATCCTTTGATTTAACATCTGCCTTTATAATGCTTAGTTTTTTATCAGGCTTACCAACAAATAAATAGTTGTTGTTGATGTCGTTTACAATGGCGCCTATTATACTGTCTTGAACCCTTGTAAAAGATTCGTTAACCTTGGTACCGAATCGAATGTCTTTTAGAAGAGGCTGCGATTTCCATTTATCTCTTAACCCGTTGAACTCTATGTATCTATCGATCAGAAGCTGCTTTTTACCATTAACATCAACTGGTGTAAGTAGAGTCTTCTGAATCATCGTTCTTGACTTATAGAGCTCAAGAATATTATCGCCTTGAAAAATGCCCCCTCCTGAACCACCTAAGTCTACACCAGCCATTGAGGCCAAGCCCGCTAAATTTCCTAGACCCGCACTGCCAGCTTT
>Ga0308165_1002969_pt1 | contig 19059 bp, 21 predicted proteins | sample PhyWR2_FD_201032 | JGI IMG/M metagenome (GOLD analysis project Ga0308165, IMG submission 201032) | Phyllosphere microbial communities from UC Gill Tract Community Farm, Albany, California, United States - DLSLW.R2 | ecosystem: Host-associated > Plants > Phyllosphere > Unclassified | place: USA...
ACGTGGCGCCCGGCAGGCCCACGTAACCGGCCACGCTGGCCACGATCGCCAGTCCCCCGTGCGCCTGGGCCAGCATCGTCGGCAAGACGGCCTCCAGCCCGTAATACACGTTGCCGATGTTGGTCTCCAGGCTGCTTCGCACCTCGTCGGCCTTCAGCTCCCAGGCGTGCATGGGCTGGTATGAGGCCGCGCAGAAGATCACCAGGTCCAGACCGCCCCAGGCCGCGCAGATTCGGGCGTGTGTGCTTGCCCAATCCTGCGGGCTGGTGGCATCGAAGGGCATCACCATGGCGTTCGTGCTGCCCTGGGCTGCCGCGTCCAGCGTGGCCTGATTGCGCGCCGACATGGCCACTTGCGCGCCGCGCGCCAGCAGCGTTTGCGCAAGTGCGGCGCCAATGCCGGTGGATGCCCCGATCAGCCAGACACGGCGGCCGTTCCAGTCGACGATCCGGGTATTGAAAGGGGCAAACATGGGCGAGTCCTCAGGGCTTGCGGAAGAAGATCGTGACCTCGCCCACATCGACGCCGAACTTGCTCATCGTGGTGCGGTTGATCAAGGTGTGGTCATCGACCAGGTACATCCAGTCGTCCATGTGCAGGTCGTAGACCTTGCCGTTCACCGGCACCTGCAGCACGTAGCGCCAGTGCAGCGCGTTGCCTGAGGTCTGGCCATTGGCCTCGCCCACCACATCGCCCGCCGTGCCGCGCCAGCGATCGTCGCCCAACGGCTGGATGGTCCAGGTGCGCTGCTGCTTTTCGCCGTCGCTGTAGGTGAAGTCTTCTTCCATGATCAGCTTGCCGTTTTCGACACGGCCCTGCACCACCACGTGGAAGCGCTTGGTGACCTCGCCTCCGCGCTTTTGCACCATGCCCCAGGCCTCGGTGCGCCCGGTGAAGTAGCTCACCAAGTCGAGCTTGGGTTTTTCATTCTGATAGTCGGTGACCTTGGGGGATGCACATCCCCACAAGGCCGCGCCGGTCAGGACCGCCAGTCCAACTGCGAGTGCTGCGCGTTTCATGCTGCGTTCTCCTGCACGGCGATGACGCCGCGCGACAAGGCCCAAAGGGCGGTGAGTTTGATTGCACAAGGCAGAACGGCATACAGCAATGGCAGTGCCTGCCCCCCGGATCCGGCTACGCCAGGCTGATAGCCAAGCAGGCTCAGCCCAGGCAGCGCCAGTCCCGAGACAGCCAGCGCCAGCTTGGATACCAGGTTCCATACGCCGTAATAGCCTGCGGGCTGTTCCCCAGCCGGAATGCGCTCGGCCAGCAGCACGGGCGGCAAGGCCAGGTCTGCGCCCAGCGCCAGGCCTGCGAACATGCACACCACGCCGTAGGCCACCGTGTCACCGGCGCCCAGCAGGCTGGCCGACGCAAACGACAGCACCGCCAATACCATGCCGACCCGCCACGCACGTGCAGCGCCGATGCGGCGCGCCAGCCACGTCCATGCCGGCAGGCCCACCGCGCCGGCGGCGAAGTAGCCGCCCAGGAACACGCCGGCACTTTCCGGCGCTTCGATGCGATCGGCGATGAAGAACATTGCCAGCGTGGCCGGGATCGACACCGACAAGGCGTTCAGAAAATAGGGCAGCAACAGACGCCGGATGGCCGGTCGCGACCACGCGGCGCGCCACGCCGGCATCACCGCGCTGCGCACGCCCTGCCACCCCGGTGCCGCACGCAACAACAGCAACAGGCCAAGCGGCAACAACACCGCAAAGCCCCATGCATAGCCTTGCATCGCCTGCTGCGGATCGGGCCGCAGCATCAACCAGGCCGGCAGCACACTTGCGCCCACCACGCCCAGCAAACCCAGCCCTTCACGCCAGGCAGCCGCCCGCGTTACCTGTTCCGGCGTCCCGATGCGCGCGCCCCACGCCAGGTGGGATATCTGCAGCACGCTGTGGGCAGTGCAGGCCAGGATCAGCATCAAGGCCAGCCAGCCGATCAGCGCCGGCCCCTTGACCGGCGGCAGCCACAAACCGGCAAAGGCCAGCACCAGCACGACGGCGGCCGCCACCAGCACACCCGTCAGTCGGCCGCGTTGCGCCAGCGCGTCGATCCAGCGTCCCAGCCACGGGTCCTGTGCGGTGTCGACCAGGCGGGCAAGAAACAGCACGGTGCCGGTGGCTGCCAGCGACACACCCAGCTCACCGGCGTAGTAGGCAGGCGCCTGCACGTAGACCGGCAAGGCGGCCATCGCCAGCGGCAGACCCAGCGCGCCATAGGCTGCCAGGTTGCCGCTGGCCGCAACAGGCGCGTGTGCCAGCACTTGGCTCACGGCGTCCCGCCCAGCAGTTGCCGCCGCAGGTCCGTATCGTGGGCTTGCGGCGACAGCCAGATCGCGAAGAAGGCGCGGGCGAATTCAGGATCGTCGACGGTGGCCAGCAAGGCATCGCGCTGGTACAGGCGGCAGCCCTTGCCCGGCAGATACACGCCGATCAACTGGTCGCCTTCGTCCACGTTGCGAAAAGCCTGCATCATGTAGCCGCGCCAGCGCGCCAGGCGTTGCTCGTCGAGCGGCGTATCGGCCAGGCGCTGCATTTCCTTGATGCTGGCGTCCACCATCTGCTCGCGGCTGATGCGACGGTGATAGTTCAATACCAGCGCAAACGGCTCACGTTCACCGATGCGCGGCGCGGACGACCACAGCTGCGCCGTATAAAGCCTGAAGCCCAGCCAGCGCATGTCGCCCTGGCCGATCAGGCGTGCCTCGGGTACTTCCTCGTTCCACGATGCCGCCATCGCGCGTGGCCCCACGCACGCAAGCGCCACCCACAGCAAGGTGGCAGCCATGCGCCAGCGTGCAGCGCCGCGACGGCCAGGCGCCGGGGTGCTCATTGCGTTCCCGCTTGGGCGTCGCGTGCCAGCATGAACTGCACAACGTCCGTGCGGCCTTCATCAAAACCGGCCTCGCAATAGCACAGGTACATCTGCCAGATGCGCATGAAGGCCTCGTCGAAGCCTTGTGCCTCGATTGCGTGGCGCTGCGCATCGAAGGCGTGGCGCCAGCGACGCAAGGTCTCGGCGTAATCGCGGCCGAAGGCGAAGGTGTCCAAGGTCTTCAGGCCGCAGCTCTCGGCCGTCTTCTCGAAACGGTCGATGCTGGGCAGCATGCCGCCCGGGAAGATGAACTGCTGGATGAAATCGCTGCCGTTGCGATAGCGCGTGAAGTGGCGCTCGTCGATGGTGATGGACTGGATCAGCGCACGGCCGCCAGGTTTGAGCCGCGCCCGCACCGTCTGGAAGTATTGGCCCCAGAAACGCTCGCCGACTGCCTCGAACATCTCGATGGACACCACCGCGTCGTACTCGCCGGTGATGTCGCGGTAGTCGCGCAATTCAAGCGTGGCAAGCGCACCCTTGTCTTGTGCGGCCAGGCGCATGCGCGCCGATTCGAGCTGCGCAGGCGAAATCGTCACGCCATGCACGGCAATACCCTGGCGCACCGCGTGTTCGGCAAACCCGCCCCAGCCGCAGCCGATCTCCAGCACCCGGTCGCCGGCCTTCAAGCCAAGCACGTCGACAATGCGCTGGTACTTCGCCGCCTGCGCGCTGGCCAGGCTTTGTTCCAGGTCGCCGTTGAACAGCGCGCTGGAATAGGTCCAGGTCGGGTCCAGCCACAGCTGATAGAAATCGTTGCCGATGTCATAGTGCGCGTGGATATTGCGGCGGCTGCCCCGGCGGGTGTTGCTGCGCAACATGTGCTTCAGGCGAAACCACATGCCTTTCAGGCGGCCGCCGAAAATCGCACGATCCAACACGTCCTGATTGCGCAGCGCCAGGCGCAGCACGGCCGGCAGGTCGGGCGTGTCGATCCAGCCGGCACGCCAGGCCTCGGCAAAGCCGATATCGCCGGCGGCCAGGATGCGACCGCAGGCACGCCAGTCCAGCAAGTGCAGATGTGCCGACGGGCCGGCATGGGCGTCGCCGAAGGCAAGGCCATGGCCCTGCGGCGTGGTGACCTTCAGAAAGCCGCATTGCAGGCGCGACAACAGCGACAGAAACAGACGGCCTGCGGCAGGCGTAGCGTCACCGGTCAGCGACATGGTGTGGACACGGCTCATTGATTTTTCTCCTGCGGTGCACCGTGGCTCAAAGGCACGACGGGCGGGGCGGGCTTGCGATGGAAAGGCACCTTGCGCATCCACAGGCGCAAAGCCTGCCAATGAATGCGCGCCACCACGCCAAGCGTGAACAGCGGCTGTGCGAACAGGGCGCGGCGCAAATTCGCCGCGGTAAATGGCTGCGTGCGGCCGCTCATGGCCGTACGGATCAACAAGCCTTCGGCATCGTGGTAATCGATGCCGGCAAAACGCCGGTCGCCCACATCGCGGAACCGGAAGCGATACCCGCCTTCCACCCGGCAGAAGGGCGACACATGCAGGACCTTGCGGCAGGTCAGCACCGTATCGGGGCCGATGGGACCGTCTGCAGGTCCCGACAACAGATACTGGTGGTGCTCGCCAAAGGTGTTGTTGACCTCGGCCAACATGGCGCGCAGCCTGCCCTCGGCATCGTGGCAATACCAGAAACTCACCGGATTGAAGACGTGGCCGAACACCCGCGGAAAGGTCTGCAGATGCACCGCACCGTCAGCAGGCAGGCCGGCATCGCGCAACACGCCACGCACCCAGCCAAGCAGATCGCTGCCATCGCGCGGGCCGTAATCCGACGTGCGCAGGCTCAAGGGACGACGACGGTTGACACCGAACCAGCGGTTGTCGATCTCGCCCAGTCGCGCCAGGTCGACACGCACGTAGAACACCGGATAGGCGAAGCGATGCTGCACCGGCCGAAAGCGCTCGTGCATCACCTGGCCCACGACGAGTTCGGCGCGATCCATCAGAGGCTTGCCCAGGCCGGGCTTACGCCAAAGTCGGCGGCAACGCGCAGGGCCGACTTCAGACCGTCCTCGTGAAAGCCGTAACCGGTCCACGCGCCGGCAAACCAGGTATTTCGACGCCCCTGGATGCTCGGCAGCTGCTTCTGCGCACGCGTGGCCGCATGATCGAGCAAGGGATGCTCGTAGTCGAAGCGGCCCAGCAAGGTGTCGGCAGCAGGCTCGCGAAACGGATTCAGCGTCACCACCACCGGCGTCTCGAAGGGCAGCGGCTGCAACTGATTGATCAGGTAACTGACACACACCGGACGCTCGCCCGCGACGGCCGCACCACCGATGTAATTCCACGCCGACCACACCTTGCGGCGACGCGGCAGCAAGGACGCATCGGTATGCAGGAAGGCGGTGTTGGCCTGGTAGCGCACGGCATCCAGCACGGCCGCTTCTTCGATGTCGGCGTCGGCCAGCATGCGGCGCGTGGTGGGCGCGTGCGTGGCGAACACCACCGCATCGAAATGCTCGGTCTCGTGCGCGGTCTGCAGGCGAACGCCTTCCGGCGTGCGGATCACCGCGTTCACCGGGGTCGACAGCCGCACATCGCTCAAGGTCGCAGCGATGCGTTCGACATAATTGCGCCCGCCTTGGGCCACCGAACGCCACTTCGGCCGATCGTTGACCTGCAGCAGCGCGTGGTTGATGCAAAAGCGCAGGAAGGTCGCGGCCGGAAACTTCAGGATGTCACCGGTCGGGCTCGACCAGATCGCCGCCGCCATGGGCAGCAGATAGGCGTCGCGAAACACGGCTGAATAGCCGCCCTGTTCCAGCAACTGCCCCAGGGTCACGTCCGAGGCGAGTGCTGCCTGCAGATTGGCATCGGCGCTGCGATTGAAGCGCAGGATGTCGCGCAGCATCACGTAAAAGCTGGGCGACAACAGCCGACGGCGCTGCGCAAACACCGTGTCCAGGTTGGTTCCTGCCCACTCGAAGCGACCGTCGTCCAGCGTCACCCCGAAAGACATGTCGGTCTCCAGCGAATCCACGCCCAGTTCTTTGAACAGGGCGATCAGATTCGGATAGGTGCGGTCGTTGAACACCAGAAAACCGGTATCCACCGGCACGGTATGCCCGTCGACCGTGATGTCCACCGTGCGGGTATGCCCGCCCAGATAGTCGCCAGCCTCGAACAAGGTGACCGAATGCTGCCGCGACAGCAAATAGGCGCTTGCCAGGCCCGAAATCCCGGCCCCGATGACCGCCACCTTCTGTCCGGGGGTCTGAATATTGCTTGCCACTCGTCCTGTCACCTGCACTCCTGTCGCGCGCTGAACCGTCATATTGATAAGCAAGTGATAAGATTGTCCGTCGGCATGGAAAATAATCTACCACGGAGTACGAATACTACCAATGAGTATTCTCGGCAGACTCAGCTTCAAGGACCAAGCATTCAAGCTTCGCGAAAGCGCGATTCTTGACGCCACCACGCGCACCTTGGCCAGCAAGGGGTTCGACCTCATGACCATGGATGACGTGGCCCTTGAAGTCGGCATCTCCAAACCCAGCCTGTACAAACACTTCAAATCCAAGGAAGACTTGGCCGGCGCGGCCATGATCCGTCTACTTGACGGGGCACTTACCTTCGTTGACGCGCTACCTGCGTCGCAGACCCCGATCGAAAAATTGCGGGCGCTGCTTGAATGGGCGATGCGCGTACGGCTGGATGGCGGATTGCCCTTCCTCCCATCTACGAACGCCCAGGTTCGTCAGATGCTTACGCGCAATCTTCGTTACGTTGCCGCGGTGCTGAAGCTGAACAGCCAGCTGAAGAAGATCGTCCAGGCAGCAAAAAAGGCCGGCCAGCTACGCACCGACCTGCCTGACGATGTGATCCTGTTCAGCTATTACGCCCGAACCTGTGACCCAGCGGTCGATTATCTGCAGCTGTATGCCAAACTCGACAATGACGCGATCGTGAAACACATGCTGAGCGTGTGTTTCGACGGGATGGGGACTTAACCGAGTAGCTGGAAGCGCGCAATTGGCGTAGTCATTCAGGCGTAAGCGACGAACCGGTCTGACCAGATCTGCAGTGTGGTGTCCGAAGCGGATTCGTTCCCTTGCTCCCCGACTACCATCGCCTGGTATTCCAAGCCGACGGCCGCACGTCACGGGGGGAGATATCAGCCTGAATCTCCCTTGCGCGCCCCAATTGCGCCAGCTTCAATTACTCTGCGCCTGATCCCCTCCCGCTTTGCAGGACTGTCATGGCCGACCCGCTTCTCATCGCCAAACGCGATGCCACCGAATGCTTCCTGCTGCCCGAACTGGCCAACCGCCACGGGCTGATCACCGGGGCCACCGGCACCGGCAAGACCGTCACGCTGCAAACCCTGGCCGAGAACTTCTCGCGCATCGGCGTACCGGTCTTCATCGCGGATGTGAAAGGCGACCTGACCGGCATCAGCCAGGCAGGCAATATCGGCGGCAAGCTGGCCGCGACGCTGGCTGAACGCGGCCTGGATCTGCCCAAGGCGGCCGCCTGCCCCGTGACCTTGTGGGACGTGTTCGGCGAACAAGGTCACCCGGTGCGCGCCACCATTTCCGACATGGGCCCGTTGCTGCTGGCGCGCATGCTGGCCTTGAACGAGACCCAGACCGGCGTGCTGAACCTGGTGTTCAAGGTGGCCGACGACAGCGGTCTGCTGCTGCTGGACCTGAAAGACTTGCGCGCGCTGCTGCAGCACGTGGGCGAGAACGCCAGCCAGTTCACCACCCAGTACGGCAACATCAGCGCGGCCAGTGTCGGCGCGATCCAGCGCGGCTTGCTGCAGATCGAAACCCAGGGCGGCGACAAGTTCTTCGGCGAAACCATGCTGGACATCGCCGACTTCATGCAGACGGTCGACGGGCAGGGCGTGGTCAACGTGCTGGCCGCCGACCGTCTGATGCAGTCGCCGCGTCTGTACGCCGCTTTCCTGCTGTGGATGCTGTCGGAACTGTTCGAACAACTGCCCGAGATCGGCGACCCCGACAAACCCAAGCTGGTGTTTTTCTTCGACGAAGCCCACTTGCTGTTCGACGATGCGCCCAAGGTGCTGATCGAACGCATCGAGCTGGTGGTTCGCCTAGTGCGCTCCAAAGGCGTGGGCGTGTATTTCGTCACGCAGAACCCGCTGGATATTCCCGACGCCGTGCTGGCGCAGCTGAGCAACCGCGTGCAACACGCGCTGCGGGCATTCACGCCGCGCGACCAGAAGGCCGTGAAGGCGACAGCAACCACCATGCGGCAGAACCCGTCGCTGGACATCGAACGCGCGATCACGGAACTGGCGGTGGGCGAAGCGCTGGTCAGCTTCCTCGATGCCAAGGGCAGGCCCAGCATCACCGAACGGGTGTACGTGCTGCCGCCGGGCAGCCAGCTGGGGCCGATCACTGCCGCGCAGCGTCAGACCTTGATTGCGGAATCGCTGGTGGCAGGCGTTTACGAGAAGGTGGTGGACCGGGAGTCGGCGTACGAAGTGTTGAAGGGCAGGGCGGCGAGTGCACCTGAGGCGCCGGCACCGGGCGGTAAGTCGCTGCCGGCGGGTAAGGCGGCTGACGCGGAATCGGAGTCCGGCGCAGGCAGCATGTTGAACGACCTGCTCTTCGGCACCACCGGCCCGCGCGGCGGCAAGCGCGACGGCATCGTGCAGACCATCGCCAAGTCGGCGGCGCGCAGCATGGGCAGCTCGATCAGCCGCGAAATTCTGCGCGGCGTGCTGGGCGGCATCTTCGGCAGCAAGCGCCGATAAAACCTCCGATGAATCCCTTTGTCTCGGAACTCCATGATGTCCGTTGATGCCCTTAGCCACGACAACTACCTGAGCCGCTTCCTGCGCACCACTGGCCGCGTGCTCGCGCTGCGCACGACGCCGATGGACGGCTACGTCTGGCCGGCCTGGCTGTCGTGGGCCGTGCTGATGATGGTCGACCTGTTCGTCACCGCTGGCCTGGACACCAAGATCGGCCGCCTGGATGTCTGGGTGCTGCGCAATGTCGTCACGACCTTTGTGGTGTACAGCATTGCCGCGCACCTGCTGACTTGGTGGATGCGTCGCGGCGAGCGCTGGGACGGCAAGGGCGGCACCATGCTGAACCTGCTGGCGGCCACCACCGTGGCCGAGCTGCTGCCAGGCGTGGTGCAGAAGTTCGCCCTGCCCACGTGGCTGATCCTGTGCGTGTGGGTGATCCCGATGATCGTGCTGCTGCGGGCACTGACCGGCACCGGCCGGGCCAGCGTGGGTTACAGCTTGGTCGGCGTGCTGCTGATCACAATTCCGGCAGTGGTGATTCGGTCGTTCGGGCAGTAAAGGGGGCGCTGGGAGCCCGCAAGAGGCGCCCAGCGCGCGCCAGACGACGTCCCCTTACCGCAACATCAAATCCCGCTTTCGGCGGCCAGCAGCGCCTTCACATGCTGCTCGATGAACGCCCGGTCCTCGGGCTGATCGGTCGGGCTGCCAGCACGGTGTCCCCAGATCGACGGAATGGGCATCAATATCCCGTTGCGCAAGTGCTTCAACTCGATCTCGCTGTCGGCCACCTGGAAGTATAGGTCGTGGTCGCAGGGCATCAGCAGCGTGCGCGCACGGATCGCCGACAGCGCGGCGGCGAAGTCGCCCTGGTAGCGATCATTGGCGCTGATGTCACCGTGCTTCCAGCTCCAGAACTGTGCCAACAGGTCGGACGGGTCGCGATGTGAAAAACGCGTCTCCCAGAAGGCCACCAGGTAGTCTTCCAGCGACGTGGCGCCCAGCTGTCGCCACGTCTCCTGACGGAAGAAAGTCTGCGACAAGCCCCAGCTGGCATAGATGCGCCCCATGGCGCGGAAACCGCGTACGGGCGTCTTGGTGAACACACCATCCTGCCAGGCGGGATCGGCCGTCAGCGCCGCCGACACGCCTTCGATGAAGACCTGGTTGTGCGGCGCACAGCGCGCGGCCCCGCAGACCACGGCAATGCGTTCAACCATGCTCGGAAACTGCGCGGCCCACTCGTAGGCCTGCATGCCGCCCATCGACCAGCCGTAAACCAGCTTCACGCGCTCGATGCCCCACAGCTCGGCCAGCATGCGCTGTTGCACCTTTACGGCATCGTGCAAGGTCACATGCGGGTAACGGTCGCCCACATCCGGCCACGGCGTATTCGACGGCGAACTCGACAGGCCGTTGCCGAACAGATCGGGCACCACGATGAAGTACTTGTCGGGATCGAGCGCGCAGCTCGAACCGACCATGAAGTCCACATTCGGATGCTGCGCGCTGTACGGCGTGGGCAACACGATCACATTGCTGCGATCGGCGTTCAGCGTGCCGTAGGTGGTGTAGGCAAGCTTCATGTTGCGGAAGCTGCGCCCGGACTGCAGCAGCACGTTGCCGGCCTCGAAGACGGGATAGTCCTGGCTCATCGATGGCCTCCTGGCATCAAGGCTGGGTCGCCGCCGCGCGGCAGATCATGGCGAAGATCACGGCAGGCCATCACGATGCTTCACCATCCAGCGGCGAGCGTGCATGCCAGTCGGTCACGCCCTGGTAAGCCGCGCCCAGGCGATACAGCAGCGGCTCGGCAAACGGCCGGCCGATCAGCTGCATGCCGCATGGCAGGCCGTTGTCGGTGAAGCCGCAGGGCAGGGCAAGTGCGGGCAGGCCCAGCACGTTCATCGGCCGCATCAGGCGGGTGATCTCGTCCAGGATGCGCATCATTGCCGGGCCGCCGGACACATCGACATCGGCCAGCGCCGGTACCGGGAAGGACAGCGTGGGCGCCAGCAGCGCATCGCAACGCGTGAAGACGGTGTCGACGAACTCGCGCAAGGCGCGGCCGCGATAGCGCTGCGCGTCGATGTAGTCCTGCGCGCCCAGGCCCAGCGACAACTCGATGCGGCCACGCGTCTGCGGTGAATACTCGCCGGCGCGATCGCGCATCTGCTTGCCGTGGATGGCGAACACGTCACCCCAGCTGAGCAGAATGCCGGCCGCATTGACGGCATCGAGGTCGGGCATGGTCACCTCGACCAGCTCCGCGCCCAGCTTTGCAAACACCTGGCGCGCATCGTCGAGCAGACCGGCGACATTCGCCTCCACATTGCGATCGAAGTAACCCACCGGCACACCGATGCGCAGGCCAGCCAGCGACTCCCCACTGCGTTGCACTGCATCCAGGTAGGCCCCCGGTGCAATGCCCTGCGCCGCCGACGCCGGATCGCGCGCGTCAGGGCCGGCGATGATCGACAGCATCAAGGCGTTGTCCGCCACCGTGCGCGTCAGCGGCCCGATGGTGTCCAGCGACGCCGACAGCGGCATGCAACCCGCGCGCGACACCAGGCCGTGCGTGGTCTTCATGCCGGTCACGCCGCACATGGCCGACGGGATGCGGACCGAGGCCGCGGTATCCGACCCCAGCGCGCCGAACACGGTGCGGGTGGCCGTCGACACCGCTGAACCCGAGGACGATCCACCAGTGATGTGCGCCGGGTTCCACGGATTGCGCGCATCGCCCAGGAAGGCGTTTTGCCCCGTGGGGCCGTAGGCGAACTCCGTCATGTTCAGCGTGCCGATCTGAATGGCGCCCGCGGCATCGAGCTTTTCCACTACCGTGGCCGTGGTGTCCGCGACCCAATCGCGGCGCAAGGCGGACCCGCAGGTCGACACCGTGCCCTTGCGATAGAACATGTCCTTGTAGGCCAGCGGCACGCCATGCAGCGGGCCGCGCAGCTTGCCCTGCGCCTGTTCGGCATCGCAGGCACGCGCCTGGGCCAGGGCCTCTTCTTCATCGATGCGCACAAAGGCATTGAAGCGCGGCTGCAAGGCCTTGGCGCGGGCGATTGCGGCCTCGGTCAGGGCAAGGGAAGTGACGTCCCCGCGCGCGATGGCACGGGCAGCGTCCGTCATGCTCATGCCAAGCAGATCGGCGCTCATGATGCGGCTCCGTCCGGTTGGCGGGTCTGCTGCAGCACCACCGCGAAATTCACGTCGTCATCGAATGCCAGGCTGTCGCGGGCGGCGCTGAACGCCGCCACGCGCATTGCCGCCGCTGCAGCGATCTGTTCGGCGCGCCCGGGCGCCAGGGTCCAGCCGGCGCGTTGCGCGGCACTCTCGATATCTTCGGCAGTCGGTCGATCCATGAAACCTCCTTCGATGGGCGCGCGCAGCGCGGGTAGTGTCTGCACGTATGGTACCCAGCACGAGGCGTTTCAGGGCAGTCGATGCAGCAGTGCCTACAAGCGCGTCTCGCTCAACAGCTTTGCCGCATCCGCAGCCTTGTCCTGCTCCGTCGAGATCGTCGCCATCACCTCGTCGATACGGTAGCCATCGACGTCCACCACCTCGAAACGAATGCCGCGGAACTCGATGCTCTGCGCCTTCTTCGGAATGCACTTCATCAAGTACATCAGAAAGCCGCTGACGGTCTCGTAATTCTGGTTCGGCAGCTCGTCCCACGAGAACAGTTTCTTCATGTCCTCGACCGGTGCACGGCCGTCGATCAACCAGGAATTGTCGGCCCGCTTCACGATCAATTCGTTCTCGTTCATCGCGTGGCTGACGCTGCCCATCAGGGTGCCCAGCACATCGTTCAAGGTGATCAAGCCCACCACCATGCCGAACTCGTTGACGATCGCAGCGATGTCCTGGCGGGTCTCGCGGAACTTGTCCAGCACGTCCAGCAGCGTCAACGAATCCGGGATCGTCAGCACGCTTTTCAGGCCTTGCTCCTTCAGCTTCTCACGACTCAGTGTCGCGTCCTGGCGGGCAATGATGTTCTTCAGCAGCGTGATCGAATCGATGTAGCCCAGCAGGTTGTCCAGCTCGCTGTCGGCCACCAGGAAACGCGAGTGCGGGTGCGACAGAATCTTATCGTTGATGTGCTGCTGACCATCGTTGATGTCGATGAAAATGATCTCGCTCTTGGGCGTCATCGCCGACAAGACGGTGCGGTCGGTCAGCGAGAACACGTTCTCGATCAGGCGATGCTCGTTCATCTCCAGCAAGCCTGACTTGGCGCCCTGCGTGATGATCGCCGAGACCTCTTCAAACGAGATGTTTTCATCGCGATGCGTGGATATCTTCAGGCCGCGCAGAATCAGGTCTGCGGTCGACGACAGCAACCACACCAGCGGCCCGAACACCTTCAGCGTGAACAGCAGCGGCGTGATGATCGCGCACGCCACTTTTTCCGGATGCGAGAACGCCATCTTCTTCGGGATCAATTCCGAAAACAGAATGAACAGCGAGGTGATGAACAAGACGGACGCCGCCAGCGACAGGCTTTCCGACAGCGGCGGATTCAGTCCTGCCCACTCGAAGAAGCGCTGAAATGCCGGGCTGAAGCTCTTGTCGCCAAAAATGCCGGACACAATCGCGATGATGTTCACGCTGACCTGGATCACCGCAATGAACTTGGTCGGGGTCTGGCCCAGGTCGATGACGCGCTGGGCGTTCTTGTTGCCGGTCAGCGCCAGCTGTTCCAGCTTGCTCTTGCGCGAGGTGGCCACCGAGAATTCCGCGGTGGAGAAAAATGCGTTGAGCAGAATCAACATCAGAATGACCAGCCAGATTTCCATCGGCGACATGCTGACTCCTTGAGAACGTCACGACGGCGCCTTGGCGGCGCCGACAAAAAAGGCCAATCCCCAGACGGGATTGGCCTTGGTCTCGCGTCCGGGATTCCCGGGGCGTCGATCAGCGATGGATCGACAACAACATCCGCAGGGTTCGCGTCGAGAACCCAATGCCACCTGCTCGATCGGTGGCGTAGAACCGCGTTGTGAGACGGCCACCCGCATTTTGGCGCATATCGCGGGATTTTCCTATTCGGCTGTGCGGCTCGACGATAGTCAGAAGCAGGCGACGGGCTTGGCCTCGTCGATCACAAGCGCCTGCAAGCGGGCCAGATTGGACACCGCAATCTTGCTGCCCTTGTCCGCCGCCAAGCGATAACACGCCAGCGCCCGGTACGCGTCCTTGGTCACCATCGAGCCCGTCTCGAAGGAATAAGCCAGGTAGTGGATGGCATCGACGGACCCCATCGACGCCGCGCGGATCAATGCCTTTTCGGCCAGCTCGGGGCGTTGGCACGGCCCTTCGCTGACCGTCACGTTGCCGTAGCAGTAGAAGCTGGACAGTCCCGACGCACCGTCGGCAAGCGTGGTGGCTGCGGCCTTGAACAAGGCCTCGACCTGGGGCGTCTGCAGTTGCGGCGCCATCCCTGACAGACTCAACTCGGCGGCAGCCAGACTGGCCTGCGGATCGCCCGACGCCGCCGCACACACGTAGTTGTCCAGCGCGGTTTCGAACAGGTCTTTGCTCAGCGGGTACTGCGGCTTGCCCGCCAGCGCCACGAAGGCCTGGCCACGCCGGAAACAAAGGTTCTCCGCGTCGCTTCGGGTGGACGACTGGGCGGGGGGAAGGTACTTCTCGTCGATCGACCAGTCCTCGATGCCTTCCAGCATCCAGCACGACTTGCGAACGAAATTGAAGACCTTGATGTTGCTGCTGCCCGCCCGCTTGTCCACGACCCGGGTGCGGGTCGCATCCACCTTCTGCACCTCGACGCCCTTGCCCGCCTGTGTCGGCATCCCGGCCAACATGGGAATCAGGTCCGACCGGTTCACGCGGGCAATACGCGGCGCGAGGCTGCCGGGCTCGGAGTAGGGCGCAAGCGTCGACCTGCTGGGCGTGGGCACCGTGAAACGCTGCGCGGTATCGACGTCGCTCGAAAATGCATTCAGGAACTTGCCGAAGTCCTGGGCGGGGCATTCATCCGCCAGCGCGCTGCCATGAAACAGGCTCGACAGCGCCGCCGCCAACACCGCAGCCAGCATGCTGCCCTTGCAGCTCGACAAGGCCCTCATGACTTGGCGCCCGGTTTGGCGCTGCACCAGGTATTGACGTTCAGCCGGTCGAAGCCGCGGCAGGTATTGGATTTCAAGATGAACAGATAAGGCACTGCAGGCTCATAGGAAAAATGAAAATAGTGCTGCTTGTCCTGCCCGTAGATCCAGTAGTTCGACGAACCCTGGTTCACTGCCACAGGCTCGAAGGACAACACCGAGGATTCTGCGGGGATGAAATTCTCGCGGTCCATCGCCAGCATCAGCAGGTTGGAGAACAGCGGCGTCCAGACCGCCAGCGCGACGATCAGGGCGCAGGGGACGAGCACGAGAAGGCGCAATCTTGCGCTGCGCATCTTCATGGGCGCGCCACCATCGCGAAGCTGTGCAGGGTCCTGGTCATTTGGCGATCATCCGATATCCCAACACAGAAGCACCCGAGAACAGATACGCCACCACCAGTACATAGGGCAGGTAAGCCAGCCAGGACAGCATGATGCCCAGACCCGCCACCCGCCCGGTGGCCAGATACACCAGCCCGTACAGGACCCAGGGCAGGGCATAGAACGGCACGAACATCAGCGGCGCCCACCAGGCAAGCCGAAGCACCTCCGGCTCGGACCTGCGGTCGATCCCTCGCCAGGCAAACGGCACAAAGGCCCAGCACGCGGCCAGCCCGAAGCCCAGCGCGTAGATCTGCAGATACTGCGCCCAGCCGCCTTGCAGCGCGGGCGAGAAATACAAGGCATCGACGAGCAGCAGCGCAGGCAGCAGCACCGCCGGCGCGCACACCGCCGCCTTGAAGTATTTCCGGTAATTCATGTCCAGGTTTCTTCGCATGGCGGCCATGCTAACGCAGGCTGCCTGGCCAATCAGGGTTTACCGCAGCGTGGCCGCGATTGCTGCGCCGCGTATCGTCGCGGCAAGCGGTTTTGTCATGCTGCACAATCCTTCGGAGTTCCCTCATGTACCGTCGCCAATTCCTGGCAAGCCTCGCCGCGGTCGCCGCCGCCGGCGTCGCCCCCTTTGCCCGTGCCCAGTCCTACCCCAGCCAGTCCATCCGCTGGGTCGTGCCCTACCCGGCAGGCGGCGGCACCGACGTGCTGGCCCGCACCCTGGCCGAGACCCTGCGCGTGCCGCTGGCACAGCCCATCGTCGTCGACAACCGGCCCGGTGCCGCGACCAACATCGGCGCCGATGCGGTGGCCCGCAGCGCTCCCGACGGCTACACCTTGCTGTCGGGCGACAACGCCGCGCTGGCCTTCAACGAATACCTGTTCGCCAAGCTGCCCTACGACCCGCAGAAAGACTTCACCTACATCGGCGGCATCGCGCGCTTCCCGCTCGCGCTGGTCGTGTCCCCCGACTTCCCCGCCAAGGACGTGAAAGAATTCCTGGCCTATGCCGCGGCCCACCCCGATGAAGTGAACTACGCATCCCCGGGCAACGGCTCGCCGCACCACTTGGCCATGGAGCTGTTCAAGCACCGCACCGGCGCCAAAGTCACGCACGTACCCTACCGCGGTGCCGCACCCGCGATGACCGACGTGATGAGCGGACAGGTGCACTGCATGTTCCTCGACCTTGCCGCCGGCCTGTCGCTGATGCAGACCGGCAAGGTGCGCGTGCTGGCCATTGGGTCGACCACGCGCAGCAAGATGCTGCCGAATGTGCCGACCCTGGCGGAAGCGGGCGTGGCCGATGTGGAAGTGTTCGCCTTCCAGGGTCTGCTGGGCCCTGCCAAGATGCCGGAAGACATCGTCAAGCGCCTGAACGAAGAACTGAACAAAGCCTTCGATGCGCCGGCGGTGGTCAAGCGCTTTGCAGACTTCGGCATGGAACCGCTGCGCGGCTCGCCGGAAGATTTCCGCAAGTTTGCGCGGGCTGAGGCGGAACGTTGGGGCCCTGTGATCAAGGCGACGGGGATCAAGCTGGATTGAGTGGTGGAGGTGTTCTGCTGCTGGCGTCTACATGCAGCAGCAGAACACACCACATTCATATGTCACGGGCTGGATTCCCAAGGGTTGAGGATCGTCACGCCTGTAGACGCAAAATCAGCCACATTGCGGGTGACCACCGTCATGCCATGCACGATGGCGGTGGCCGCAATCAGCGCATCACGTTCACTGCATCTGTCAGGCACATGCAGGCGGGCGCATCGTCGGGCAACGACGGTATCTACAGGAAGTACACGGCCAGAGAACTCAGGCAGGACATGCTGCTCTAGCCAAGCACGAAGCAAGGCGCCCTGAGAGGAGTCCTTGCGCTCAATCGACAAAATACCGAGTTCAAGTTCCATGACGGTAATGGCGGACACGAATAGGTCTGCCGCATCGACACGTTCGGCCCAAGCAGCCACATTCGCATCCGCCTTGCCTGCCTGAACTTTGCGCAACTCGGACACCACGTTCGTATCAAGCACGTACATCATGAGAAGTCAGCTGGGCGAGCTGTAATCGCGGCGCGAGGCGGGTCGAACTCGATGTCCGCAACCTGGGGCATGGCTAGGGAATCGGCAATGTTGCGACGCTGCTTGGTAAGCCGTTGGTAGTCCTCGAAGCTCAACAACACATGCGCAGGTTTGCCTCGATCCGTGATGATCACCGGGCCATTTTTGGTGGCCTTTTTTGCGTGCGTAACGTCCTGGTTCAGCTCTCTGCTGGAAAGCGTCGTGATAGTCATGGCAGCATCTCCTGCTCACTTCAATTGTAGTAACGTTACTACAATTATTTTGATTGGACTAGTACCAAGCTCAATCAAGTGGCATTGAAGAAGCCAGCGAAGAATAGGACGCTGTCTCAGCCAGGCCGGTTCGTGATGAACATCCCCAACCCGGCTAGCGCATCCAACATCGGCGCTACCTGCGCCTCCAATCCCTTGTCGTAGTCGATGCGCGCACCTACCCGCGCGTCGCCAGGGGCTTGCGTGAGTTGTACGCGGCCATACAAGGAAGGCAGATACAGCAAGGTGCCCCAGTCGGCGTCCACCCGTTGTTGAGCGGCTACCAACTGCGTGACGACGTCGGCCACCTGAGCGACGCTCAGGGCTTGCGCCGTGAACAGTTCAACCACGGCCCGATCGATGCCTGAGTCGAAAGTAATGAAGTCCGAATGCAGGGCAGGGCCGTCGCCCCAATCCAGCGGGTCATCGAAGCCACGCGGCATCCAGTACACCCGTTCATCGTGGCGAGGCAGCACGAAGAGCTGTCGGCGCTCGCGGCTGTAGAGGATTTTGTCCCCGTCTATCGAATAAGCGAAGGCAATCCCCTGAGCCGCCTCATCGCGCGTGATGCTGGTGTCTTCGCCCCAGAACTCATCGAACCATTCGCGTACGAAGTCCTGGTCGTCGGACGTCTGGGCCGGGATGTCGGCGGGCATGTGCACGATCACCCCGTTGTCGTAGGTGCCATGGCCAAGCCGGGTCACGTGCTCGGCATATCCGGGCGGCAGCGGATCACCCAGCCAAGTGGCCAATGCTTGCACCTCGGCGCCGGTTGCCGTCCGGAGTTTGGGCGTGATCAGGTAAGGCGACGCAGCCATGGCATTCCTCCCAGCGCGTGGTTGATGGCTTTCCGACCGGTACCGTACCCGCATGGCGAACTGCGTGCCAGAGTTGGGTAGGACCTTGTCACAGCCGCTCACCCTCGAGTGAAGTGGTCACAGCTTGCACGGGGCGGGCGGGGTATTGTCGGACCCCTTCAGCACTGCCGGTGATCAAACACCCGCCACCATGAACAACACATCACACACATCGACATCCCGCGCAGCCGCCATGTACTTGAAACTGCTGGGGGTATCGATCGTGTTGGCAGGGACCATGGGCATTGCCACAGCCGCCCCCAAGCTGCCCGCCGACGTCCAAGCCTGGTTGAGCCGCTTCGAGCAGTGTGAACACTGGGCAGGCGAAGAACCCTACGACGATGCGCGTGGCAAGGAAATCGACGCCGCGTTCGAGAAGCTGAACTGCAAGAACATCTCGGCCGATGCAGAGAAGCTGGAGCAGCGCTACAAGAACAACGCTGCCGTGATCAAGGCGATGAAAGACGCCAGCGAGTAATACGCTTTTGTCTTAGCCGGGCTGGTTGGTGGTGAACAGCCCCGACCCGCTCACAGCAGGCACCACCGTCGCCGCCGGTCCCTCCCGTATGCGATGTGTGCACCTACCCGCGCATCGTGACCTGCACTTGGCCTCGCAAGGAAGGCAGACACCAGGGGTGTCCCAGCCGGCGTCGATGCGGTTTTTGACGAGTACCAACTACGTAACGACAGCAGCCACCGGATCCACGTTCAGGTGTTGCGCCATGAAACGCTCAACCACGTCTCGGTCGATACTGCGTTTAAAGGTAATAAAT
>Ga0308165_1002971_pt1 | contig 19044 bp, 18 predicted proteins | sample PhyWR2_FD_201032 | JGI IMG/M metagenome (GOLD analysis project Ga0308165, IMG submission 201032) | Phyllosphere microbial communities from UC Gill Tract Community Farm, Albany, California, United States - DLSLW.R2 | ecosystem: Host-associated > Plants > Phyllosphere > Unclassified | place: USA...
GCGTTGATGAGATGGAAACTCAACGCGAAGGCAAGATCACACTGCGCATTACCAGCATTGAGGACATTTCTGCGTCTGAGGTTGGTGCACGGAAAATGGTTGCACCCCGGGAGAGGCTTGATATGTCCCAGACAGTTGTGCCAGACGCATCAGAACCAGCCCCGGTACGCTGAGAAACTGGGAACAGGAAAAATCCAAACCCAATGCCCAAGCCGCGTTGTTGATCAAGCTGGTGGAAAATTTTCCAAACATGGTTGATCGGGTGGCAGTGGTTTGAATCCATGATCGAACATGAAATACCCTGCCCTTCGAGAGAAAGTGCGTTTTTTGTTGGACTAATGTTCCTCCATTATGGCGGTGCGACTATTCGACAGGCTCCCACAGCCAATGGGGAAACGTCCTAACGCCAAATCCGTTTCACTGACGTTGATGCCGAGATCAAAGATCTACCTACCTCCGTCCTCACCAATATCCTGCATGACTATCTGGAGGCAAAAGATGATGAAGTCCTCTGATAGTCACGTTCTCTCCACTGCATTGGACACGCTGGTCAAAAGCCCGTTGGACCAGGCGGATGACGCCGCGCTGGTTAACGCTGCGAAAGCTCTCTGGTACTCGAGCGCCAATCTGGGAAACGAAGTCGCTGCGTTTCTGAGCTGCCACAGCGAAGAGTTGGAGTTACGGCGTGCGGGCTATCTGCTTGAGCGCTTGACTCGTTTCGCGTGCGTGTCTGATTCCCGGGTCTGCGAAACCCTGAATGTGATAGAGCTTTTTGCGTGTGCAACATCCACGCAGGAAGTCACTCGGCGTTTGGGGGTGCCGCTCCATCAGCGCCGTGACGAGTTGGCCATTTCCTGGGGATTGGCTGAAGGGCTGGGGCTAAAAGCCCAAGCCCTGATGCCTTATCAGACGCGGCATTACGCAGCAGAACAGCGACTGATTTGATCAGCGCCTGGTGCCGTAGTACAGGGCGCTGCCAGGCTCTGAACGTCTAATCGAGCAACCGAAAAAACCGCTCACGCACCTGAAAGTTATCACTGTGTGCCACATTGAAGCGCATGAACTGGCTCGCCTGCGGGGCCTTGCTCAGCAAGGTGCCGGGGGCCAGGACCAGGTCGATGTCCATGCCTTTGAGCGCGAGTGTTTCGGCATGCAGCCCATCGGGTAGGCGCGTCCAGATGTACAGGCCTTCATGGGGCCGCGAGGACACCGAGCAGCCGGCCTCGATCAGCCAGCCGGACACGCGACTGCTCGATTCGTAGAGCCGGTCCACGGTGCGACGGGTGTGCTTGGCGTAGCTGCCATCGCTGAGCATGGTGCAGACGATCTGTTCGGCCAATTCCGACGTCATGCCGCCGCAGGCCATTTTCAGGGTGACCATCCGGGCCGCCAGTTGTGGCGACAGCACGGCGAAGCTGACGCGGCTGTTGGCCGTCAGGGTCTTGGAGAAACCGGAGATGTACGTGACGTTGTCCAGCCCACCTGCGGCCAGGCGCGGGGTCATGCGCTGTTGCAGGTCGCAATACAAATCGTCTTCGACGATGTGGAAGCCATAGCGATGGCTCAGCTCCAGCAAGCGATACACCTGGGCCGGGGAGAACGAGTGGCTGGTCGGGTTGTGAAGAACGTTGTTGGTCAGGTAGAGCACGGGGCGCTGGCTGCTCACCAATTGCTCGAAGGCCTCCATGTCCATGCCGTCGGCACTGCGTGGAATGGTGATGACCCGGGCGCCGTGCAACGCCAGGTTGGTGTGCATGGTGATGTAGCAGGGGTCGTCGAGCAGCACCGTGTCGCCGGGTTTGACCAGCAGGCGCATCAGCATGTCGATGGCCTGCACGGTATTGGCCGTGGTCACGATCTGGTCCAGCGGGACCTCGATGCCGATGGCCGCCAGTTTGACGCGCAGCGCCTCACGCAATGGCACGTAGCCGGCGGCGACGCCGTATTCGCCCATCTGCAGCGATGCGGCGCGCAAGGTGCCGCGCACGGCCTTGAGCAGTTCTTCGGCGGGCAGCCAGGACGAAGGCAAGAAGCCGGCGCCGGGGCGCAGGGCACCGGTGTCCTGCAGCACGGCGCGACGCACCACGCTCAGGGTGTCCTGGGGTTGCAGGTCGGGGCCGGCATCGGTCTTGATCGTCAGCGTGGAGCGGTGCACGTAATGCCCCGAACCTTGGCGCGACACCACCAGTCCCTTGGCCCGTAGTCGGTCCAGCGCATCCACTACCGTGGATTTGCCCACGTTCATCAACTCGGAAAGTTCGCGAATCGGCGGCAGTCGCGAGCCATGAGGCAGCCCGCCCTGACTGATCGCTACCGACAATTGATCGACGATCTGCTGGACCAGCGGCACCCCCGGCTGGAACTCGAAGGCGGCGATCACAGCGCGCTGAACCTGCATTTTACTGGTCCTTTTGGCAGTAAAGTTCGTTTGATTCTATACGAACTTACTCTGATGAAAACAAACGGCTCTCTCTACCATCACCTCACAGACTACCCAGATTGTCGGCGCTCGTCGCCTGGACAATCGCTGGTTCCAGAGGTGTTGCATGAGCGTTCAAACAACGGCGGCCGTCGCCAAGCCGGTGATCAACGTCCGGCTGTTTCTGATCCGCATCATCACGGCGGTGTCGCTGTTTGCAGTGCTGGGCAAGGCCAACGTGTGGCTCGATACGGCCACTAACAGCATCCTCGCCCTCGGGTATCGGGCGTTGCTGTTGCTCCTGCCGCTGACCTTGCTGGTGCTGGGCCGGCGTTCCCTGAGCGTGACCCTGACGTGCGCGGCCCTTGGCCTGGTGTTGTTGGCCGTTACCAGCAACCAGGGTGTGGTGATGTTCGCCGCGGCGTTGTTCGCCTACGGCATTGCGATTGCCGGCTACCTGATCAAGAGCGAAGCGGCGCAAACCAAGGAAGGCGCGGCGTACAACCGCGTAGCGATGAACATGGGCAGCCTGCTCGCCGGGCTGATTCTGCTTTCACCGCTGCTCACTCCGAGCATGTTCTTCCTCGGTGCGGCGGCGTTCGTCCTGCTGTGCCTGCCGATCGCGGCGGGTGCGACCTTCACCTCCCAGCCGGTGGTGACGAGCCCGGTCACCGTTGATGGCAGCGGCTGGCGCAACAAACTGCCGTGGGTGATCGCCGGCATCATCATGGGCATCAAGTTGTTTGGCGTGTTCTCGATCCTGCCGCAGGCAATCCTCCTGGAAACCGGTGAGTTGCCCGCCTGGTACGGCCTGATGCTGATACTCAACAGCGCCGTGGTGGTGTTTGCCCAGGTGCCGATGATGAAGCTGATCGAGCGCACCGGGCGCTTCAAGGTACTGGCGGTGATCGGGATCATTGCCGGCGGTTTTGCGGTGCTGTCGTCACCGGCGGCGTTCCACGTCCAAACCCTGGCCGGCGCGCTGATCTGGGTGGCGCTGCTGTCCCTCGCCGAATGTGCGTTCAGCTACCTCGACTATTTCTCGGTCAAGCAAAACAACATGTTCATCAAGGAAGTCTCCCTGGGCATCGGCGCCGGGCTGACGGTGCTCGTCATGCGGGTAGTGCCGATGCCGTACAACGCGTTGTTGCTGGCTGCCATCGGGGCTGCGGGCATCCTGGCGTGGTACTGGTTCAACCGTAAATCCATTGCGTCGCTGCATGACTGAACGTCTGCATCTTTCTTCTCCACAGGTCGGAGGCTTCATGAATACGACGTCATGCGTAGTAGTGGTCGGGTACAACGGTAATCGGGTACACGATATCCGCAAGCTGCGCGACCTTTGCAAGGCGCTCTATAACGCCCGGCTGATCCTGGTCGTCGAACGGATCCAGGCCGATGACGACCAGGTGGCGGATCACGTCTGCACGGCCTCGATGGCGACACAGGACATCGCCGACTCGGTGGATCTGGTGGCCGGTTGCCTGGGCGTCGACAATTGGAAGCTGATAGGCGTCCTGCCGTTTTCCGACCGTGGCGTGCTGCTGGGGGCGGCCTTGGCGACCCATTTCGGCTTGCCTGGCATTACCTCCGGCGAGGCACGGGCGGGCCTGGACAAACAAATCTTTCGCCAGCTCGAAGTGGCGGTCGACCATGCGCCACAGGGTTACCGCCCGGTGTTCTCCGCTCGGGTCGAAAGCCTTGGCGAGCTGCGCCAGCGGGTGGTCGAGCTGGGCGGTAAAGCGTTCATCAAGCCGCCATGCGAAGGGGCGAGCCGGGGCTGCCGGGTGATTCATCATCCGTCCGAATGCGATGAGGCCTGGCAGGCGCTCAAACCCTACCGCGAGGGGGGCATTGTCCTCGAGGAGTTGATTCAGAACGCCCGGGAATATAGCTGGGATTATGTGGCGGGCAGCACCTGGGTCACTGAGAAAACCACCACCGAAGGTGCCTATCGCGCAGAGATCCAGCAAGTCGTACCGGCGCCGCTGGCCTCTGATGTCCAGGCCCGCCTGGCTGCTGCCGGACGACATATGGCCGGGCTGGTGTCGCTCGACAACGGCGCCTATCACAACGAAATCTTCCTGCGCAGCGACGGCCTGACCTCGGCAGTGGAAACCAACATGCGCCCCGGTGGCATGCATATCTGGGACCTGGCGCGGTTGGCATTCGTCGACTTCGATCCCTGGGAGCGCTGGGTCAGGTGGGCCGTCGAAGGCACGGTCGAACCTCACGATCCAGTGGCGCGTGGTTATTGCGGCATCCGCCTGCTGCGGGCGCCGGCCGGTGGTTTGTTGCGCTCGATACCAGACATCGACGCGCTGGCCCGGGAGATGAACATTCAACTGGTCGAGGCGCTGTACAGCAAACGACTCGGTGATTCGGTCACCGCCCTGGTGAGGGACAACACCTCTTTTATCGGCCACATCGTGCTGTTCGACGAAGACTACGCGGCACTCAGCGCCAACCTGTTGCGCCTTGCCGAAGCCATCGAGTCGCGTGTCGAAATCACCGCACTGGCGGCACCGGCGAGAGCCGTGGGTTGAGTCGTCGGTATATCAAGTTTTGGGACAAGAGGATCGGTTCAGATGATTGTGCAAACAAAAATGTCTTGTGATGAACGCTTCATTGCCCTGGCAAAGGAACTCGACTACGACATTTACGGAGAGAACACCGTGGGCGGGCATTACTCGCCGCTGGTGAGGCATCACGATGAGCTGTACGTCAGTGGCCTGGTGCCGCGCACGAACGGCAGGATCCAGTATCCGGGCCGGGTAGGCTTGGAGCTCGGCATGGCGGACGCCCAGGCAGCGGCCAGCATCAGTGCCATGCGTGGCCTGGCGCTGATCGTCGACACCATCGGCTCTCTGGACAAGATCAAGTCGCTGATTCGCATCACGGTCTACGTAAAATGCACCGCGGATTTCGTTGACCTCAGCGAGGTGGCCAACGGTGCATCGGATGTCTTCAGCCACGTGCTGGGCGATGCCGGGAAACATACCCGCACCACGGTCGGGGTGTATCAGTTACCGAAGAATGCGGCTGTTGAAGTTGACATGATTGTGGCGCTTCGGCCGTCGGTTATATAAGTGTTAGTTGCCTGGCTTTACAGTGACTGATTGTTCGCCTAGTGTCTTGTCACTTGAGTCGATAATAAGTCGGTGTCTACAGATGAATAACACAAAAGGTGGTTTTTTTTCGTATAAGGATTTTCGCCAGAGCCTGGCTAATCCACCGGTCAGTGCCAAAGTCTGGAAGGACGGCGAACTGGCCGACATTCGCCGCAGTCTGGAATCCAGCGAGATCGATATCGTCGCGCTGGCTCATGACAACAGTGTCGAAGGCTGCAAGCTGACGCCAGGGATGGCGGTGTCCATGCAATGGTTGAAGCCCGGTACGGCACTCAATGGCCATGCCCATTCGTGGTGGCACCTGTTCATCATCCAGTGCGGCAGTGGCGCGCTGACCCTGGGGGATGCCGATGCAGTCAGCGTCAGCCAGGGTGATGTCCTGCTGGTGCCCGCCTGGACCCGGCACGGTTTCGTCAACACCAGCGCCACCCAGCCACTGGCTATGCTCAACCTGAGCAACATGCCGCAAATCGCCCAGCTCTCCAGCTCAACAGACGCCGTGGCCTGATTTCCCCCCGCCCAGTTTTGCCCTGCTGCCTGCCAGGGAGTCCGCATTCGCCGACTCCCTTTTTGTTATTGGCAGACATTTTCTGTATCCGTATAAACAGATAATTTCTGTATCTGTTCAGACTTTAACCATCTAAATACGATCGCTCCCAAGGCAACGGATTATTGTGCTTAATGCAAGGGAGCGTTCTATGGAAAGTTCAAAGTTGAAGTTGTATGTTGGCGCCGATTTTGTCAGCGCCTTTGCGATGTCGGCATTTGTGGCGCTAAAGGAAAAGCAACTTACATTTGAAATTGTCACGCTGGATTTAAAAGCGCGTGAGAACTATCAAGCCAGTTACCGTAATGTGTCGTTGACCTGCAAGATCCCGACCCTCGTGCACGAAGGTTTTGCCCTCTCGGAATCTTCCGCCATTGGCGAATACCTCGAAGAACTCGCGCCCGGGCATCCAAAGTTGTATCCCCAAGGCATCCAGCAACGTGCCCGTGCCCGTCAGCTACAAGCCTGGTTGCGCAGTGACCTGCTGGTGATCCGCAAGGAGCGCCCGGCTGATCTCATTTACTTCGGCAAAAAGAACACCGCGCTGTCCGACGACGCCCAGGCCGCGGTCGCCCGGTTGTTCTTCGTCGCCGAGCAGTTGCTGGAGGAGGGTGCCGATCATCTGTTCGGCAACTGGAGCATCGCCGACACCGATCTGGCGATCATGCTCAACCGCCTGGTGGCCAACGGTGATCCGGTGCCTGAACGGTTGGTGACCTACGTCCGTCGACAGTGGGACCGCGACAGTGTTCGCGCATGGATGGACATGGAGCGCGTAGCGCCAGCCATTGCCCCTTGAATCACCCGGATTTCGTGAGGCAATCACCAGGAGCGCTGCCATGCAAGGACTGGAGCAAGAACGATACAAAGCCTACAACTCACGCACCATACGCGACACGCCGTATTGGCAGAAACTGACACCCGCGTTGCAGGAAGCCATGGACGTGGTAGCGCGGGTCATGCCGTTTAGAACCAACGAATACGTGCTGGGCACCTTGATCGACTGGAACAACATTCCGGACGATCCGATGTTCCGCCTGACCTTCCCGCACAAGGACATGTTGCTGCCCGAAGAATATGCGTCGCTCAAGCAGTTGATCGAGCGCGACGATGCCGTCGCCATCAAGCGGCGGATCGAAGCGATCTGGCTGCGCATGAATCCGCATCCGGCCGGGCAACTCACGCACAACGCAGCAACGCTCGACGCAAAAGTCCTGCCGGGCCTGCAGCACAAGTACCGCGAGACCGTGCTGTTTTTCCCCGGCGCCGGGCAGACCTGTCACGCCTACTGCACCTTCTGTTTCCGCTGGGCACAGTTCATCGGCGAGGAAGAGCTCAAGTTCAACGCGCGTGAATCACAGGAGCTGGTGAATTACCTGCGGGTGCACACCGAGGTTACCGACGTGCTGATCACCGGGGGCGATCCGATGATCATGAACACCCGGTCGCTGGCAGGTTACATCGAGCCCTTGCTCGCGCTGCCGCACCTCAAGAGCATTCGTATCGGCACCAAAGCCGTGGCGTACTGGCCGCAACGTTTTGTCAGCGACAAGGATGCGCCGCAGCTGCTGGAGCTGTTTGAGCGCATCGTTGCAGCCGGCAAGCACCTGTCGGTGATGGGCCATTACAACCATCCGGTGGAGATCCGCCAGGACATTGCCCGTCAGGCCATCGAGCGAATCCGCTCGACCGGCGCGACTTTGCGCATGCAGGCGCCGGTGATCCGCCACATCAACGAAAACCCCGCCGACTGGGCTGCGTTATGGACCGAAGGCGTGCGGCTTGGGGCGGTGCCCTATTACATGTTCGTCGAGCGTGATACCGGGCCCAGCCACTACTTTGAGATGCCGCTGGCGCGGGCGTTCGAGATTTTCCAGGCGGCCTACAGGACCGTGTCAGGGCTGGCGCGCACGGTGCGCGGACCGTCCATGAGCACCTTCTACGGCAAGGTGTTGATCAACGGCATTGAGGTGGTCGCCGGGGAAAAGGTCTTCGTGCTGCATTTCCTCCAGGCCCGCGATCCGCAGTGGGTGTTGCGCACCTTTTATGCGCGCTTCGATCCGCTTGCGACCTGGTTCGATCAGTTACGACCTGCGTTTGGCGAGGCGTCGTTCTTCTTTCAACTGCCGCCGGCAAACGCGCCTGAATTGATACCGGTCCTGCTGGAAACGGCGTAGGACGATTCACCTGGAGACAAGGACATGAGCAGTATCGGGTTTGATCAGCGAGAAGGTTTTATCTGGCTCGACGGTGAGTTTGTCGAGTGGTCCCAGGCACGGTTGCACGTGCTGACCCACGGTCTGCATTACGCGAGCACCGTGTATGAAGGCGAGCGTGTCTACAACGGCAAGGTCTTCAAACTGCGCGAACACAGCGAGCGGCTGTATCGCTCGGCGCACCTGATGGATTTCGTCATCCCCTTTGAACGGGCCGAGCTGGAGTCGGCCAGCCATGAATTGCTGCAACGCAACAGCGTGGTCGACGGTTACCTGCGCCCCGTAGCATGGCGTGGCAGTGAAATGATCTCCACCTCGGCGCGTTTCAACCGTGTGCACGTGGCGATCGCCTGCTGGCAATGGCCGAGCTACTTCGATCCGGCGGCGCGCATGGCCGGCATCCGCCTGAAGACGGCGGCTTGGCGACGCCCGCCACCGGATACCAGCCCGTTCGAAGCCAAGGCCTCGGGGCATTACCAGATCGCCACGTTGAGCAAGCACGACGCGGAAAATCACGGCTATCACGATGCGCTGATGCTCGACTGGCGCGGTCATGTGGCCGAGGCCACCAGTGCCAACGTGTTTTTCGCCAAAGGCCGGACGCTGCACACGCCCAAGCCGGATTGTTTTCTCGATGGGATCACCCGCCAGACCGTCATCGAGCTGGCCAGGGCGCTGGATTACCAGGTGGTCGAACGCAGGATTCTTCCCACCGAGCTGGGTGATTTCGACGAGTGTTTTCTCACGGGCACCGCCGCCGAAATTACCCCAGTGCAGAGCATCGACGAGCAGCACTACCGACCGGGCACTGCCTGCCGCGACTTCATCGCCGCGTACACCCAAACCGTTAACGCCTGATAAACCACCAGGAACACCACCATGTCAGATCAAGGGACTCTTGTGTCTACACCTTACGTTTCGCTCGGCCATCGCCAAGAGGAATTGGCCTCGCGCGGCTGGACGGTGCTGACTGCTGGCGAATTTGCCTACGATGTTGTCGGCACATTGCAGGCGTTCGGCCGGATCATTCCGCAATTCAATGGGCAAACCGCCTACCCCATCACCCGTATGCCAGGGTATGAAGCCTTGCCGTATTCCCAGAGCATGAATGGCATTGGCCCGCACACCGAGGCGCCGGTCTACGGCCCGCCGCCGCGTTACCTGGCGCTGCATTGTCATCAGCAGGCGACCTGCGGCGGTGGGCATACCGGGTTGGTGGACGGCATCGAGTTCCTGGCCCATCTGGAGCGCACCGAACCGGAATTGCGCGAGTGGCTCGACGAAACCCCGGTGGAATTTGTGGCCACCGCCAAACCGGGGGAAGCGGCACAGACGCGGGTCAAGGAATACATCCTCACGCCTACAGAAGATGGGGATATTTTCCGCTTCAGCTACAACCAGTTTCACTACGGCGATGTGAACCCGTCCGAGGAAGACCTGCAGCACTCGAACGTGACGAACAGCCGCTCGCCACTGGCCCGTTTTGCGACCCTGGGGGAAGCCTGGTTCGTCGAGCACAACACGCCGGTGCTGATCCCCGATGGCTGCATGTTGATCTGGGATAACTGGCGCATGATCCACGCCCGCAGCCGATACACCGACCCCGGACGAAACCTGACCCGCTACTGGCTGGCCTGACTCCCACTTTTCCATTGGCGTACCCCTTACCGGGTACGCGTCCTACAGGTATCGCCTCATGCAAACAGCAATCGAGATCGCCAAGGTCGATCATCAACTGGTGGTCCGCCTCAACCAGGCCTGGACCCGACGCGCCACGGTGTGTTCGCCGGACAAGTCTGCCGTCGACGAAGTGTTCGATCCCGCTCGTCCGGATTATCCAGAGTGCATGGTGCCGTTTTTCCACCACCCGGAGTTCCAGGCGCTGGATGACGAGCTGAAAAGCAACGTCGTGACCTGGGGCTGGATTGGCTACAACCTGCGCACCGTGACCGCTGAAGAGCACGTGGTTAATCCGGCACTGAGCGTCATCGCCAACCAGTATCTGGGAAAGGACAACTGGCATTTTCGCGAGGCGATGCAACAGACACTGATCGACGAGCACTACCACACCCTCATGCACCTGCGAGCCATCGAGCGGACCCGAGAGGACCGTGCGCTGGACCACGACCTGGACCTGCCACCCTCAGTCACCTACCTGCGCCTTGTCGCATTGCAGCAAACCCTGACCGAACAATGGCAGCGCGACCTGGCGGCGATCACCTTCGCGGTGGTGGCCGAGATCAGCGTCAACGCCTACCTGGATCTCCTGGCCGATGACCAGAGTATCCAACCGCAAAACCGCCGGGTTGCCGAACTGCACAACCGCGACGAATATGCCCACAGCAAGGTACTCGCCGAAGTGGCGAAGGTCATGTACGCCAACATGGAATCCGAGCAACGGGTGTTTTTCACACAGACCCTGTCGGTAGCGCTGAGTGCATTCGTGGCACAGGACTACTCGATGTGGGAGGCGATCCTGACCCAACTGGGTGTCGCGCAGGCGGAGCGGATCATTGCCGACACCCGCGAGAGCAACCGGAACGCCACGATCATGCGTGACTACAGCGGGCTGCAGCGGTTGGCCGAGGATCTGGGCATCCGCGACCAGATCGATTTCGACTTCCGTCCGACACTCAAATCGGCTGCCGTGGCCTGATCAGGAGATGAATATGTCCGTTCCTGAGTACGAAGTGTTCGCCATTCGCGTCGGCGCCAATGCCCAGCGCACGGCGCGGGAGAACTTTCTTTACGACGCCTGTTGTGGTGATCCGAATGCCTCGATGCCGCTGGATTACTACTTCTGGGTCATCCGCAACCCGCAGCAGGTGATCGTGGTCGACACCTGTTTCCAGCCGGCCACGGCGGATCGGCGCAACCGACAGATGTATTGCCTGCCGGAACAATCCCTACGCCAACTGGACATAGATCCGTCACGCGTCGAGAACCTGATCCTCACCCATTTACACTGGGATCATGCCGGCAACCTGGGGTTGTTTCCCAACGCCACGGTGCATTTGCAGGAAGCCGAATTGCGTTTCTGCACCGGTCCGAAAATGGCACACCGTACGGTGAACAAAACCTATGAGGTGGAGGATGTGATGTCGGCATTGCCGCCGCTGTTCGAGGGGCGGTTGCGGTTGCATGGTGGCGTGGTCGAAGTGGCGCCGGGTGTGACGCTGCACCCGGTGGGCGGCCACACGCCGGGCAGCCAGGTGGTGCGGGTCAACACGGCACGCGGGTGGATTGTCCTGGCCTCGGATGCGGCGCATTTGTGGGCGAACATCCGCGAACGCAGCCCGTTTCCGATTCTGGATGACCTGGCGCAGACGCTGGAGGCGTTCGATGTGATCGACGCGCTGGCGGATGGCGAGGACCACGTCATTCCTGGGCATGATCCGCTGATCGCTGAGCGTTTCCCGCATTGGAATGGTGAGCCGCACATTATCTGTCTGCATCAAGCACCAATGCTCTACCCCCTGTAGGAGCGAGCATGCTCGCGATGGAGGCCAACGATAACGCTGGCTGCATGACACCCTGTGGAGTCCCGGCCACCATCGCGAGCGTGCTCGCTCCTGCAGCGAGGTGTTCAGGTCGGGTTTTTTAACATCTGCCCCAACGTCGCCAGCGCCTCATCGATCTTCGGCGAATACGGCATCCCGCAGCCGATCCGCACGAAATGATTGAAGCGTTGGTTGTTGGAAAAGACATCCCCAGGCGAGATCTGGATCCCCACCTTGAGCGCTTGATGGAACAGCCTCATGGATGAACAGTGTGGTGGCAGTTCCACCCACAGCAACGCGCCGCCCCGAGGTTCGCTGATGCCGGTGCCTGCCGGGAAATAGCGTGTGATCGATTCACTCATCTGCTGGCGTTGTAGCGTCAGGGTTTTTCTCAACCGGCGCAGATAACGTTCGTAGGAGGGTGTTTTCATGAACGCGCTCACCGCCAGTTGCGTCAACGCTTCGCAACCTCGGGACTGCGTGTGTTTGAGCATCTCGACGCGTTCGTGCCATTTCCCCCCGCTGATCCAGCCCAGGCGCATGCCCGGTGCCAGGGTTTTATTCAATGAGGCGCAATGGATCACGTTATCGCTGTGGTCCCAATGCTTGAGCGTCGACAGCGGCTGATCGGTCTCCACCAGGTCGCCGTAAGTGTCGTCTTCGATCAGCACCGTGCCGTGCTCGGCGCACAGTTGCACCAGCCTGGCCTTGTTGGCGTCGGGCATGATGCTGCCCAGCGGATTTTGCAGGTTCGGCATGACGACCACGGCGCGTATGGGCTGCGAGCCTTGCAGCAGTTGCTCCAACGCCAGCAGGTTGATACCCGATTGCGCCGTTGCCGGAATTTCCTGCACGTGCAGGTGGAGGCTCTCGAGAATCTGCAGCAGTCCATAGAAGGTCGGTGACTCCACGGCCACCGTGTCACCGGGATGGCTGACCGCGCGCAGCGCCAGCGTGAGGGCTTCAGTGGCGCCGTTGGTGATCACGATTTTCTCCGCGGGCAGAATGGCTTTGGCGGTCAGCGCACGTCGAGCGAGGACATTGCGCAACGCAAGGTTGCCGCAGGTCGAGCCTTCTGTATCAAGTAAATGCGCGTCCCGACGCAGTGCCTTGATCATCTGGTCCTGCAAGGTCTTCAAGGGGTAGAGCGATGGCGCGCAGTAGGCAGTGGCGAAATTGACCTTTACCGCCGCCTGCTCGCTGGCCTTGAACACCGATGACACCTGCGGGTGAATGCCCAGGTAAACACTGGTGTCCAGGGGCGGGGCAGGTGTGATCGCAACCTGTCTGGGCGAGGTGTCTGGCTGGCGAATGTAGTTGCCCGAGCGCGGTCGCGCTTCGAGGACGCCGCAGTCCTCAAGTTCGCGGCAAACCTGCACGGCCGTCGATAGGCTGACGGCATGTTTCTCCATCATCAGCCTGATAGAGGGGAAACGTTCACCGGTTTTCAAGGTGCCGCTTCGGATCGCGTCGAGATAGTGGTTGGCCAACTGACGGTACAAGGGCGTGGTGTGCATGATGACCTCAGCAATCGCACCACTGAAGTCTTGGGCTGGAAAGAAAGTCGATGTTCCCCGCAGGCGGACCCGTGGTGCTCAAGGGTGAAGGGAAGTGTTTAAGCATGTGTCGTTACTGTGAGAGTAATCGGGCTTTGGCAGGAATCGCGGGCAATAAAAAGCCCCGCTCTAGGGCGGGGCTTTCAGTCCGACGGTGGCGGGACTTCGAGGGAGTTACTGCGCGGTGATGCTATAGCCGTCGAAGGCTGTTTGCTGTTGGAGCGCGGTGATGATGTTCTTGCGGTTGACCGCTTGTTCGGTGCCCGCATTATCCAGGAAGGTCTCGCTTTCAAGCTCGGCTTCATCACCTTCACCGACGAATGCAAAGCCGAGGAATTCCAGCGCTTCACGGTCAACGCTCAAGCGCGAGCGCGGGGTGCGCAGGGGCAGGGTGACACTGATGCCGTCCTTGCTGATGGTGAACACTTCGGCTTCTTTTTTGACTCGGGCAGCCTTGCTCTTGCCACCGCTCGGGTTGCTGATGGCCTGATGCGTCTGGTTCAGCACTTTGAGTGCCAGGCCGTAGACGATTTCCTGGAACGCCGGGTCGTCCTTGAACGCAGACAGGATGCGGCTGATCGGGAATTTGCTGCTCAGGTCTTCCAGCGCCGCCGTATCGGCTGCTTCGGCATCCTTGAGCTGTTTGAGCTGGCCCATCAGTTCATAGGCGGTATCGTCATCAAAGCGGTCATGCGCCTGGCGAATCGCGGCACGCAGCTCGCGAATCTGGTCACTTTCCCGAGTGGACTGGAAAGCGTCCAGCACCATCTCGCTAATGGTCTTGGCCTGGGACACATGTTGTGAAAGATTGATGGAGTTTTCGTATTCCGCTTTGGACGACAGGGTGACTACGGATTCAGCGGTATTGGAATCGGACATTGAAATTTCACTACTTATTTCAGCTTGAATAGAGACGAGAAAGCGCGCGGGCTTTTTCCGGCCGACTAATCTATTGGACCGGGGCGGGGTTGTCACCCCTGTAGGAGCGAGCCTGTCAAAACGTCGAAACGTGGCGATGGTCGTTAACGATAACGATGGCTGGCACCCTGCGGCGTCCTTGAGTCCATCGCGGACAAGTCCGCTCCTACAGGGGATGCGTTATCCCCGTTCCCACGATGGGGTTTACAAGGTTGGGGTGTTGAGGTTCATTGATCGCACTGCCCACTGTTCCGCTGTCTGTTGGTTTACCGCCAATGTGAAGCGAAAGGTTGCGCCGCGCCCGGGCACGTCGACCAGCTGGATATCGCGGCCATGCAATTGCAGGATCCGGTGCACGATCCTCAGCCCCAGTCCGCCGTCACGGCGCGCGCCGCCGATGTTGAACGGCCGCAGGAATAAGCCTTCGCGCAGTTCCGGGGCGATACCCGGGCCGGTATCGCTGACGGTCACCTCAATGAAAGCTTCCTGAGGTCGCAGGCTCAGTTCGATTTCTCCACCCTGCGGCGTATGGCGCAAGGCATTGTCGAACAGGTTGGTCAGCACCCTTTCGATCAAGCCCAGGTCGGCGCAGGCTGCCGCCACGCTGGGGGCGAAACTGGCCTTGAGCTCCACTTGGCGCGCCTCGGCGGTCAGTTCGAATTTCTGAAAAATGTCCTGAACCAGATCGGTCAGCGAAAAGCGCTCAAGCACCGGTTGCACAAAACCGTGTTCGAGCCTTACCAGTTCCAGCAGTGACTGCGCCAGGCCGCCTACCTTGCGGCTCTGATCCAAGGCGATGCCCAGGTAACGCCGCCGGTCGGCTGGGGACAGCGTCGTATCCTTCAGCGACAGGGTCTCCAGATAACCATGCAATGAAGCCAGCGGCGTACGCAGGTCATGGGAAATGTTCGCGACCAGTTCGCGTCGCTCCTGATCCTGGCGGGTCAGCGAGCGCCACTGTTCGCTAAGCCGTGCCTGCATCTGGCGGAAAGTCGCATCGAGAATGGCAATTTCGTCGTGGCTGGCGATCTTTTCCACAGGGAGTGCGGCAGCGGCTGTCATTGGCGTGCCATCAATGTCGAACCGGCTGACGGTTTCCGTCAAGCGGCGCAACGGCCGGGTGATCAACGCGAACGCGGTGAGACCTGCGATCAGGCAAAGCAGGGCGACCAGGGCGATGGACAGCAGTGCAGTGTTGAGGGCCGCGCTGGTGGCACCGCGTTCGGCCAGGCGATCATGATCTTCGCCCAGTAGCACCACATAGAGATAGCCGGCTGCTTTGCCGTCAACCTTGAGCGGCGCAGCACTGAATACCTTACGGGCATCGACGCTGCGCGGGTCGTCGCCCAGGATCGGCAGGGCATCGCCCTTGAGCAGGCGCTGGATAGGCGCCAGGTCGACACGCTCGCGGTGAATCCGTCCTTCGGGCGCCGCGCTGCCGACGATCTTGCCCTCGGTGTCGAGCAGATACACCTCGACACTCGGGTTGACCAGCATCAGCTTGCTGAACAGATCACGCACGGCATTGGGCATCAGGCCCTGGGTGTCCATCAGCACGGTGTCGCGGGCGATGTGCTGGGCGAGGTCGCGTGACAACCCCTGCACCACTTCCTGCTCGTGCATCTGGTTGGAGCGCACCTGCATCCATGCCGACGTGCCGCAGCACACCAGCAACAGCACGGCGAATACCAGCGACAAACGCTGCGTCAGGGTCAGCCTCATGGCTGTTCATCCGGGGCGGCGAATTTGTAACCCCGACCCCACACCGTGAGGATGCGCATCGGGTCTGCCGGGTCGGCCTCGATCTTGGCGCGCAGGCGGTTGATGTGGGTATTGACCGTGTGCTCGTAGCCTTCATGGCTGTAGCCCCACACGGCATTGAGCAGGTCCATGCGCGAGAACACCTTGCCTGGCTGGCGGGCGAAGAAATAGAGCAGGTCGAACTCCCTTGGCGTGAGGTCCAGTCGCCGGCCATCGAGGGCGACCTCGCGGGTGATCGGGTCGATGGACAGTCCGTCGATGATCAAGCTGCCGGCGTCCATCTTCAGGTTGCGCGCCATGGCGTCCACCCGCCGTAACAACGCCTTGACCCGGGCCACCAGCTCGAGCATGGAGAAGGGTTTGGCCAGGTAGTCGTCGGCACCCAGCTCCAGCCCGAGAATCCGGTGCACCTCACTGGAGCGCGCACTGGTGATGATGATCGGTGTGTAGCGGGCCATGGCGCGAGCGCGCCGACAGATTTCCAGGCCGTCGACACCCGGCAGCATCAAATCGAGAATCAATGCGTCCCAGCTTCCTTGCTCCAGCCGTCGCATACCTTCGTTGCCGTCGGCGCAGTGCACCACCTCGAACTGCTCGTCACGCAGGTGCAGGCAGATAAGGTCGGCGATATGCAGGTCGTCCTCGACCACGAGAACGCGTTTGGTCTGTTCCATCCAGTTCAATCCTTCGACGCAATGGGCACATTGTGCGGGTTTTCCAACGCCAGAGTTATCACGAATTATTTAACTTCTCGTGAGGATTTGGCGATCAACCCAAGCCTAGGCTGTGTTCCACGAAAGGCACTTTGGATTGTTGGAGGCGGCCATGTTTTCTCGGCGACATTTTCTTCTCGCGGGCGGTGGGCTGGGGGTTGCGGCGGTGGTCGTCGGTGTATTGCCAAAATTTGCCGCGACCAGCGCACTGATCAGCGAAGCCAATGCCGGGGAGGTCTTCGAGGTCACCCACAGCGACAGCGAATGGCGTTCAAAACTCAGTGCCGAGCAATACGAAATCCTGCGCGAAGAGGGCACGGAACGCGCCTACAGCAGCGCCCTGAACAACGAACACCGCGAGGGCACGTTCGCCTGTGCGGGTTGCGAGCTGGCGTTGTTTTCATCGGCGACCAAATTCGACAGCCGCACAGGCTGGCCAAGTTTTTGGGCGCCGCTGGACGGCGCCGTCGCGACGCGCCAGGACCGCAGCTTCGGCATGGTGCGCGACGAGGTCCACTGCCGGCGCTGCGGCGGGCACCTGGGGCACGTTTTCGATGACGGGCCGAAACCCACGGGCCTGCGCTATTGCATGAACGGCCTCGCCATGACATTCGACCCCAAAACCATTTGATACGTTTTTTTCATTCTGGAGTAAGCCCATGAAATCCATGTTCACCTGGCGTCGTGCCCTGTTGGGCCTGGCCGCTGCCGGCGTTATCGGGCAGTGTTCGGCGTTTTCCCTTGGCGGGGCTGAAGAGGCGGTGCTTCTTCCTCCTCCCGCGATTGACGAAAACACCCAGGCCCACACTGAAACAGCGATCTTCGCCGGTGGCTGCTTCTGGGGTGTACAAGGCGTGTTTCAGCATGTCAAAGGCGTGAAGAGCGCGGTGTCGGGTTACGCCGGGGGGGCGGCCGGTACTGCGCAATACGAGCGGGTCAGTGAAGGGGATACTGGCCATGCGGAGTCGGTACAGGTGACTTTCGACCCCACGCAGGTGAGCTATGGCACCTTGCTGCAAATCTACTTTTCCGTGGCGCACAACCCCACTGAACTCAACCGCCAGGGACCGGACCACGGCACGCAATATCGTTCGGCAATCTTCGTGCAGAACAGCGAGCAGCAACGTGTCGCCCAGGCTTATATCGACCAACTGAGTGCGACGAAGTCCTTCGAGCAGCCGATCGTCACGCGGCTGGAACGCTACAACGGTTTTTACCCGGCGGAGGAGGAACACCAGGACTTCCTGACCGAGCATCCGACGTATCCCTACATCGTGATCAACGATCTGCCGAAGGTGGCGCAGTTGAAGCAGTTGTATCCACAGCGCTACCAGGAAAAACCGGTGCTGGTAAAAGCGGGGCCTTGAGGGCGGGAGTTCAACTGGAAATCACATTCTTGCCTGCCGTTTTCGACCGATACAACGCTTGATCGGCTCTGGCGAGCAAACCGGTCTGGTGTTCTTCGTCGAATCGCTGCACCACCCCGATGCTGAGTGTCAGTTGGAAATCGCCGACCGGGGGAAGGTCGGCAAGTTTGCTACGAATGGTTTCAGCAAGAGCCCTGGCGTCGGCCAGGCTCGTATTGGGCAGGACCATGATGAACTCGTCACCGCCCCAGCGCACCAGCAGGTCGCCTTCACGAACGCATTGTTTGACCTTATCGACCACCCGCACCAGCGCTGCGTCCCCAAGGGCGTGCCCGTAGTGGTCGTTGATCGGCTTGAAGTCGTCAATGTCCATGGCAATCAGCGACAGTGGCTGGCGAAAACGTTGGGCGCGCTCACATTCCTGGGGCAGGGCGGTGCTCAGCAGATGTCGGTTGGCGGTCGCTGTCAGCGCGTCGGTTTGCGCCAGTTTGCGGTTTTCTTCGAGCTGGGTTTGTAGCTGCTGGTTCACCCGGGACAGCTCCTGGGTGCGCGCTTCAACCATGGCTTCCAGGGATTCATTACGTCGCTCGAGGGCTTCGACCAGTCGCTTCCTGTCATCGATACTGCGATGCGCGCCGACCATGCGCGCGACAGAGCCATCGTCATTGCGGGCAATCACGTAGCCTCGGTCTTCGATCCAGATATAGCGCCCATCTTTGGCGCGGCATCGGTACTCGGCCTGGTAACCGGTCGAGCGTCGTTCCAGGTAGGCGTCGAACAGGACCATGACCCGAGGGTAGTCGTCGGGATGTATCACGCTTTCCCAGGTCAGCACGGTGTTTTCCAGGGAATGCGGTTCGTAACCCAACATTTCATACCAGCCAGGGTTGCGATAGACAAATCCGGAATTGGCGTT